>SXGU01041105.1_pt1 | contig 48861 bp, 35 predicted proteins | sample 3174531 | NCBI WGS metagenome assembly SXGU01 (sample SAMN11356863, study PRJNA531348) | freshwater metagenome | isolation source: freshwater sample F1-140 | place: China: Fuxian Lake, Yuxi | collected 2017-12-25 | reverse complement strand
CCGACTTCGACGGCGATCAGATGGCAGTCCATCTTCCGCTCTCACTCGAAGCGCAGACCGAAGCGCATGTGTTGATGATGTCGACGCACAACATCTTCAGCCCTGCGAACGGCAACCCCATCGTCAGTCCTTCGCAGGACATCGTCATGGGTGTGTACTTCCTCACCTCCAGTCACGTGGACGCAACCCGCAAGGTCACGCCTCGTCGATTCAAGGATTTCGCGGAAGCACTCCTTGCATTCAATCTTCCACACGGCGACCGCAATCGCATCTCGTTCCATGACGAGATCGAAGTCCGCCTCGAGCGGTTCACGGAAGTCGTCTCGGAGCAGCGCAAGCCTGTGGAAGCGATGCCGGCCAATCGGCGCATCACCACGACGATGGGCCGGTTGCTCTTCAGCGAGATCCTTCCTGATGGGATGCCGTATTACAACTGCGCCCTCGGCAAGAAGGGTGCGGCACGCGTCATCGATGACACCTTCGCCCGCCGCGGAAAGAGCGAGACCATTGATCTCCTCGATCGCATGAAGGCTGTCGGATTCCGTTACTCGACACTCTCGGGTCTCTCGTTCGCCATCTCCGATCTCCGCATTCCGGAGGCCAAGGAGAAGCTCCTCAGCGAAGCCCAGAAGAAGGCAGACAACATCCAGAAGCAGTGCGATCGCGGTGCGATCACGACACGCGAGCGTCACAACGCGCTGCTCGATCTTTGGAGCGCGTGCCGTAACGATCTTCAGAAGGTCCTCTTTGAGACGCTCAAGAACGATCGACGCGACCCCGTGACGGGCGCGGAGACCGCGATCGGCACCGCCGATGGCGTGAAGTTCATCAACCCTGTGTTCCTCTTCAGCGACTCCGGCGCACGCGGCAACATCAACCAGATGTCGCAGCTCGCTGGTATGCGCGGTCTTATGGCCAAGCCCAATGGCGAAATCATCGAGACGCCTATTCGCGCGAACTTCCGCGAAGGTCTCTCGATGCTTGAGTACTTCGCGTCCACCCACGGTGCGCGTCAGGGTCGCGCCGATACGGCGCTGAAGACAGCTGACTCTGGTTACCTCACACGCAAACTCTGCGATGTTGCACAGTCGGTCGTCGTCCTCGAGGAGGATTGCGGCGCGATGAAGGGCGTCACGAAGTCTGCGGTGTTCAAGGGCGAGGAAGTCGACGTGGCGCTCTTCGAGCGTATCCGCGGACGCACATCGCTTGAGCGCATTGTGAATCCGATGACGGATGAAGTCATCGTGGAGCGCAATGAACTCGTCGATGACAGCGCAGCTGCGAAGCTCGAAGCACTCGGCATCACCACCGTGGTTGTTCGATCTGCACTGCTCTGCAATACCCCACGCGGCGTTTGCGCCAAGTGCTACGGCCAAGACATGTCTACTGGAAAGCCGGTGGAAGTCGGTATGGCTGTCGGCATCATCGCAGCCCAGTCGATCGGTGAGCCAGGCACGCAGCTCACAATGCGCACCTTCCACACCGGTGGCGCTGCTGCTCGCGATCTCGGTGAAAACGAGTACAAGGCCGCAGTCGCTGGTTTCGTCACAATTCGAGACTGCAATGAAGTTCCGGTCCCCGGTGGCGCACCAGGCGAGTTCGTCGTCCTCAAGCGCAACGGCGGTGAACTCTTCATCAAGGATGCGAAGGGTCGCGAACTCGATAAGCGCAAGGTTGCGTACGGCGCGATCATCAAGGCAAAGAACGGCGACGAAGTGCGCAAGGGTCAACTCCTCGTCGAGTGGGCACCGCACGCAACGCCAGTCCTTGCCGAGAAGAGCGGTACTGTTCGCTTCAAGGACATCATCGATGGCGTCACCGTTCGCGCTGAAGAGAAGAAGGGCGGCGGTATTGAGTTGATCGTGACGGAGCACACCGGTGACCGTCACCCGCAAATCAACGTCGAAGATCCGAGCGGCAACATCCTTGCGTTCCACCACCTTCCAGCGAAGGCACGCATCGAAGTGGCTGACGGCGACACCATTGTCGAGGGTCAGATGCTTGCGCGTACGCCGAAGGACACGGCGCGATCGGCTGACATCGTCGGCGGTCTCCCGCGCGTCACGGAAATCTTTGAAGCACGCATCCCCAAGGATGCTGCGGTACTTGGAGAAATCCCTGGTCGCGTCGAGTTGCACAATGACAAGCGCAAGGGCAAGGTCACGATTCGCGTCGTGAGCGATGCTGGCCTTGAGCATGACCATCATGTTGCACAGGGCCGTCAGTTGCTCGTCCACACGGGCGACTACATCAACGCTGGCGATCCACTCACCGATGGACCTGCGATCCCCGCAGACATTCTGCGCATCAAGGGCGAGGAGGAGCTCTACACCTACCTCCTCGATGGCGTGCAGAAGGTCTATCGCGCGCAGGGCGTGCCGATTTCCGACAAGCACATCGAAGTCATCCTCCGACAGATGTTGTCGAAGGTGAAAGTCAAGTCGCCAGGCGACTCGGCATTGCTCCCCAACGATGTGATCGACAAGTTCGTGTTCCGCCAAGTGAACGAAGAACTCACCCGCCGTCTTCGCATTGAAGATGCAGGTGGCACCGATCTTCCGCTTGGCGCGCTCGTTGATCGCGATGAGATCAAGGAGGCCAACATGCGTGCCGAAGCCGAGGGCAAGTCCCCCTGCAAGACACGCAAGCCGAAGCCAGCGAGTGGTCAGACCCTGCTCTTGGGTATCACCAAGGCAAGTCTCCAGTCGGAGAGCTTCCTCTCCGGCGCATCCTTCCAAGAGACGACGAAGGTGCTCACTGAAGCTGCGCTCAAAGGCGCGGTCGACAACCTCCTCGGCCTCAAGGAAAATGTCCTCCTCGGACACCTCATTCCTGCAGGTACCGGATTCGATCCCTACGCCAAGGCGAAGGTCAAGCGCCTCGTCGAAGAGCCGATCTACGACGACAGCGACTCGATGTACACAGACGCCGCAGACGAGGCGGAATCGCTTGGTGCTGAGCGACGCGGTGGCGGCATGACGACGGTCGCCACCCGATTGGCCGCTGTGAATGCACAGGGCGGCGAGTTCAGTGAGGCGGGCGGCGAATTCGGTCTCGATGCTGCAATCGCGTCTCCTCTTGAGCTGACTCCAGAGAAGGACGACGCTCCTTTCGCGAGCGAGCCAGACGACGAGTGATCGTTCCGCTTGAACCGCGCCTGATAGTTGCACAACCCAACACCCCACTGGCTCACCCCAGTGGGGTTTTTCTTTCTGGTGCCGCCCGCCGCGCAACTCACGCGATCTCTGCCCGCCTGGTGCCGTGCAGGACACGCCGGTTCGACACAAACCGCACGGCGCGCCGCGTGCGAAGATGCGAGTCATTCTTGCGAGGCCCTGGCATGCGCGCGATCTTTCTTTCCCTCATGGCATCGATGCTCTGGGCATGCGAGACTGCCTCGTCCCGTTGTGCATCTCCACCTCCTGCCATGATGAATCAATCGCCTCCTCCCACCAATGCAACCCCGTCCGTCTACGAGCAGATCGGCGCCGCGCCATTCGCGACGCTCGTCGAGTTGCACTACCAGAGGATCGACAAGGACACGCGCATTCGCGCGATGTTTCCCGAGGACCTTTCACCGGCAAGCGAAGCTGTGCGCAATCTTCGGGAGTTCTTCATTCAGTACTTCGGAGGACCTCAAGAGTATTCCGCGCGCAAGGGTCATCCACGCCTCCGCGCCAGGCACATGGGATTCAAGATCGACCAAGCCGCACGCGAAGCGTGGCTCGAGCATGCGCTCGCATCGCTTGAAGACAGCGCGCTCAAGCACAACATTCCCGCGGCGTGCAAGGCTGAGATCGGCGAGTATCTCTTCCGCGTTTCTCAGTTCATGATCAACACGGATTAACCTACTGCCTCGCGTGCGCTCAAGACGCAGTGGAGTGCCGCGCGCCATTCCATGTAGCGATACGGGAGCCCAAGTCGCTCGTGCAGTCGCTGCACACCCTGATGCGTCGATTCGTAGAGCTCTGACTGCCAATGCACCGCGCGCTCGTCACAGAAGTAGATACGACAGCCGAGCGGTCGCTCGTGATGCGCGCCGCAAAACAATCCTTGCAGATATGGACAATCGCCCCGCTCCCTCGATGCTTGGAGTTGGTCGGCGGATACTTCGATGCCGTGCAGCGCGGAAAGACGCAACACCGTGAACGCCGCTTCAAGCCCGCTCACATACAGCAGGTGGCCATGTGCCTCGAAGTTGCAGCAACCTCCGCTGGCTAGGCAAAGTGGTCGCTCACGCGTCACGCGAGCATCGACTTGCGCGCGCGCGTCGAGAAAGAAGTCTCGCACATCAACGCGCAACGCTGCTTCCCACCATGCTTGTGCCAGACAAGATTCGAGGTGCTCTGCGTCCATGGCATGACTCACGGATGGCGCGAGGGTGTCGCGCCCGCGCTTCGATCGGTATCGCGCTGCACGCGAATCTGCATCAGCGAGTGAAGCGCACCCGAGCCCATCCCAGGGCATGGCGTGACGCGCTTCGTTGCCTCCCACTCACGTTCGCTCTCGAGGACCTCTGGCCAAAAGGGCCATGTTCTGCACTGCGTCGGTCGATCCTCATACACGGAGCACACGGCCTTCCCAGGAACTCTCTCACGATCAAGAAAGATGCAATCGAAACCACGCCGGCCTCCGCCCATACCGACCGCGACTTCGTTCAATGACCAACGCGATCCGAGTTTTCGTGCGTGACGATCAAGAAAGTCCGCGACGGAAAGTCCGAACCTCGCAGCGAGCTGCACGATTTCCGCGTCGTTCATCCACACCGCTCCGGGAGGACCGGAGCAGCAGTTCCCGCATGAAGTACAAGCAAATCGCAATCCGTCGGCGTACCACTCGCGCGCAGCCGATGCCTGATCGTCGCTCACGACTCCCGACCCGGAAGTTCAGGCCGCGCTTGCCCCTCCTCACCCCATGGGTCCACCGTGGTTGCATGCACTGCAGCACGGCGGCGCACGGGCGCAAGATGCTGTAAGTCCGGCGGTCGATCGTCGAACGCAACGCGGTCGAAAGAGTAGACGCTCTCAAATCCCCACTCGCGCTGATCAAGAAGCGCATCGGCGAGCAACTCCTCCGCTTGCGCAAGACTTCCGGCGGTCAGCCAGACCGAAATGTAAGCGCCCTTTTGCAAGTCGCCGGACATATGCCCAGCGAGAACAATCGCGTGCCAGAGCGTCATGCCGAGATGACGGCCTCCCTCATCAACATTTGTTTCTGGGTCGACATTCAGTTCAAGCGCCCAACGATCGCGCAAGACGAGCAGAAGCTCATCAAGATCAGGAGAGTGCTCATCGACAAGCTCCAAGACTTCGCGAGCCTCCGTCTTTGGATCGTACGCATCCTCCTTCTCGGCCTCCGCGGACCACGTCTCTTCCACCTCTTGCAGACCAAGACCCTCAAGCATGCTCGACACTTCATCGCGCATCTCGTCGGGTACCGAGATCAAGAGCCCCTTCCAACTATCAACGAAGACTTCCATGAATGGTTCTTCAGAGTTTGCTCCCGCGCCAATCGACACATCCTCGAGCAGAAACTCCTCGAACTCATACCAAGTCCGAAGAAACTCCACGAGGCTCGCGGAGCCTTCCTCGGAATTCGTCACATAGACATCCACGCTCCGATACGCATCTCGAGAGCCGATCTCAACGACCGCCGTCACCTTCCGAGGCAGAAGATTGAATGCAGCATCCGCGACCGTTCGAAGTCGCTCATGGCTCACGCAGACTTGAAAGAGCCAGGTGGCTGGCTCGCGGTCTGTTTCTTGCACCGATGTCAGCACATATCCCTGCACGGGTTCCGGCAACGAAGCGCGCTCAACGCCAAGTGGAAGCTGATAGTCGCCCAGCGCTCGGCGCTCAATGTCGGTCCGCACTCGAAACTCTCGCATGGACCCATCCTAGCGCAGGCAACTCGGAGAAGTCACGCGCGCAGGATGTCACGAAACGCTCGAATTCGCATCATTCGCCGAGATAGGCCGCTTGCACCCGGCGATCAGACAGCAGTTCCGCGCCAGTTCCCGCAAGCACAATGCGCCCCGTCTCAAGCACATAACCGCGGTCCGCAAGTTTGAGCGCCGCGCGTGCATTCTGTTCCACAAGCAAGATCGTGAGCCCGCGCGCGCGCAAGCTCTTCACGGCGTGAAAAATCTTTGCGACAAGCAACGGCGCGATACCCATCGAAGGCTCATCCATCATCAACAACTTGGGTCGACTCATCAGTGCTCGCCCGATCGCAAGCATCTGCTGTTCGCCACCGCTCAGCGTCCCACCAAGTTGACCCGATCGATCCTTGAGAATCTCAAAGAGCGCATAGACCTCCTCAAGGTCACTCTCGACGCCCGCGCGGTCGTTGCGTGTGTACGCTCCCATGCGCAAGTTCTCAAGCACGGTCATGCGCGGAAAGATCTTGCGACCTTCCGGAACTTGCACGAGCCCTCGCTTCACGATCGCGTGCGCGGGAACACGAGCGAGCGACTCTCCTGCGAAGCGGACCTCGCCGGCGCGCAGCGGAACGACGCCTGAAATGCACGATAGCGAAGTGGACTTTCCGGCGCCGTTTCCGCCAATGAGCGAAACGATTTCTCCCTCATGGACTTCGAGCGAAACGCCATGCAGAACCTCGATCGATCCATATCCGGCCGTCAGAGTCTGCACCGAAAGAAGAGGAACACGCGAGTCGCTCATCCGAGGTCCTCCTTGCCAAGATACGCCTCGATGCACCGAGGATCATTGCGAATCTCGGTCGGGTTTCCCTGCGCGATTTTCTCGCCGTGATCAAGCACTGCAATCTTTTCGGAGATACCCATCACCACGCGCATGTGGTGCTCGATGAGCACCACGGTCGTGCGCGTGGATTGGATCCTTCGAATCAACTCCATCAACTCGACTGTCTCGGTCGGGTTCATGCCGGCCGCTGGCTCGTCAAGCAGGACGACACTCGGCCGCGATGCTAGTGCTCGCGCGATCTCGAGCCGTCGTTGGTGACCGTAGGGAAGACTTCGAGCAAGCGCGTCGATCTTCGTTCCGAGTCCGACGAATTCGATCAGACGAGCCGCTTCCTCACGCGCATGCCGACGCTCGAGGCTGGCGCTCGGAAGTCGCAGGAGCGAAGCGCAGAATCCCGCCCGCATTCTTCGGTCCATGCCGACCATCACATTCTCAGCAAGCGAGAGTTCTGGGAAGAGCCGAATGTTCTGAAACGTCCGCGCGACGCCAGACTCTGCAACGATTTCAGGCGTGCGTCGCGTGCGCGACCAAATCGCGAAACGGCCAGCAGCGCCAAGAATCCCTCCGACGAGCGCTGCCCACCCACCGTGCGCGATGACATACGCCGCGGCATCCATGATCCCCTTCATCCAAGGGAATGGCTTCAAGTACTCGTAATTTTCAGTCACCGCGTGAAGCCAAAGTCCTTCGGCATGTAAGAAAACGGCAGCGAGAAAAGCCGAGCTGATGCCGAAGACCGCGAAGGACCACCACGCCTTTGCGTCGAGTGGAACGACGGTCTCCTTTCCTGCGATAAGGACGCGACCCGCGCTCGGGTCGTAGACACCAGTGATGGCATTGAAGAGCGTCGTCTTCCCTGCGCCGTTGGGGCCGATCACGGCGGTGATGGAACCCTGATCGACCATCAACGAGACATCGTTCACCGCGACAAGGCCGCCAAAGCGCATGGTCACGCCGTCCACTTCGATGATCGGGACCGCACTCATCAGTGGTCCTCCTCTTTCGCGGCAACGATGCCCTTTGGCTTGAAGCGCATCATCAAGACAAGCGCGAGACCGAACAACAGATACTTGTAGTTGTCAGGAGCGAGATACACGCTTGTCGTTGTTCCAATGCCCGCTTGCTGCAACTTTTGGCCAAGCATCGGAAGCAAGATCGAGTTCATGCCAACCATCACAAGCGCGCCAACGATGACGCCGGTGAGACTCCCGATCCCGCCGACAATGACGATGCAAAGCGCGAGAATCGAAATTTGGAAGTCGTAATTCCCTGGCTCGCCCGTCGATGAAATCAGGCTCGCGAGAAGCGCACCCCCAACTGCGGCAAGTCCGGCTCCCACCGCGAGCGCCGTGAGTTTGACTCGGTCGGGTCGAATCGCCATGCACCGCGCAGCAAGTTCATCCTCACGCACCGCAAACCACTGCCGCCCGATGCGGCTGTGCTCAAGGTTTCGAACGAGCATCGTGCACGCCAGCAAGATCCCCAGATAGAGGAAGTACCAAGACTTCGGCGTGTCGCTCGCAAATGTCGCACCGAAGAACCACGGTGTGGGCAACGGATTGATGCCCTGCGTGCCCTTCGTGATGAGTTCGAGATTCTTCAACAGATCCTGCACGATCTCGCCGAAGCCCAAGGTGACGATCGCCAAGTAGTCGCCCCGAAGTCGGAGGGTCGGGGCTCCGAGGAACGCGCCCGCGACAGCGCCAATGAGCAGCGCAGCAAGCAGACCTGGCCAGAACCCGATCTGAAACGGGTAGATCGTGCAAGTGAGAATCGCGAAGGCGTACGCGCCGATCGCCATAAATGCCGCGATACCGAGATGCAGCAGCCCGGTGAATCCAACCACCACATTGAGCCCGATCCCAACGATCGCAAAGCCGAGAACGAATCGCGTCGGCGCGCTGATCCCGAGATCGAAGACGAGCTCGAGGAGCGGAAGCGCCAAGAGTGCGCCAAACAGAATGCACTGCCCTCGCGAGAGAAGTCCTGCAGGTCGATGCACGGTGGAAGGAGATTGGCTCATCAAACCTTCTCCCTTTGCTTCAGGCCCAACAAGCCTGTCGGTCGGAAAATCAGAATGAGCACAAGAAGGGAGAACACAACGACATTCGTCCATTCGCTCCCAACATACTGATCACTCATAGCTCGCACGAGCCCGATCAGCAATCCACCGAGCATCGCGCCAGGCAAACTCCCAATTCCGCCTAACACAGCTGCGGTGAAGGCGTCCATACCAGCGCGGAATCCCATCTGAAACGAGACGGTGCTGTTGTAGTTCGCGTAGAGCACGCTCGCGGCGCCCCCGAGGAAGCCACCGATCGCGAAGGTCGCGGCGATCACCTTGTTGACATCGACGCCCATCAACCGAGCGGCGGTCGCGTGTTGCGCCGTCGCACGCATCGCCATCCCGAGCTTCGTGAACTTCACGAAGAGCGTGAGCGCGATCATCAGCGGAATCGTCACGACGAAGATCACGACATCGTTCCAAGTCATGACAACGAACGACTCTTCACCCAGCAAGTTCGTGTCACTCACGAGGTGCGGGAAGTCTTTGGGAGCAGCCGCCGCGCCGCCGCCGCCGAGGATGTCCATCGGCAAGCCGCCCCAGAAGAGCCCGACATTCACAATGATGAAGCTCACGCCGATCGCTGCGACCAATTGCGAAAGCTTGGACGCGCGACGGAGTGGCTTGTACGCAAAGTGGTCGATGCAGAGATTCAGCCCGCCACAAAACACGCCGCACACGAGCACGAGAGTTCCAAGGAGCCACCAGTGGCTCGACGCGCCCATCAATTCGGGATCGACGATCCCACAATTCATCGCGACGCCCACGAGCGTGAGCGCGAGGAAACTCCCAAGCATGAAGAGATCGCCGTGCGCGAAGTTGATCAGTTCGATGATCCCGTAGACCATCGTGTAACCAAGCGCAATCAATGCGATGATCATGCCATTGGAGAGACCCAACAGGAGCTGTTGCAGCAGAACATCGCTATCGAACCATTCGAACATGGGCAGAACACTCGCAGGTCAGGAGGGAGTCAGTTGCACGCGAGCATGCGCTCGCCGTGTACCCGCGATCAGCTGCCGACGACCTTCACGGTCTCGAACTTGCCGTCCTTCACGGTGTTCACGCTCATGACCTTGTTCGTGGTGTCGCCATTCGCGTCGAAACTCCAGTTGCCGAGGGCGCCACTGAAATCCTTGGTCGCGGCAATCTCTTTGAGCACTGCCGCGCGCGACAGCGAACCTGCTTCCGCAGCGCGTTCCATCGCCGTCAACACGACCTTTGCTGCTTCGTATCCATACGCGGCATACGCCTCTGGCTCTTTGCCGTAGAGACGCTTGTAGTTTTCGTAGAAGACCTGCCCCTTGCCGCCGAGCAGCTTCGGCTCGACTCCACCGAACGTGATGAAGCAGCGTCCTTCAAGAGCGTTGGCGCCTGCAGCCTTGATGAATGCCTCTTCAAAGCAGCCGTCAGGAACGATGAGTTTGGCGTCGACCTTTTGCGCGAGAAGATCTTTCGCAAGCTGCGCCGCGTTTGTTTGCGTCGTTCCGCCGTAGAACACAACTTCGGCCTTGGACTGCTTGATCTTCGTCGCGATCGCCTTGTAATTTGCAGCTTTCGTGTCGAGTCCATCGAACGCAACAACTTCCATGCCGAGTGCCTTCGCACTCGCGTTGAAGACATCCGCGATCCCCTTACCGTACAGCTCGCGATCATGCAGCACGAACACCTTCGTGGCATTCAACGACTTCGCGAACTCCGCGGCGACAAATCCTTGCACATCGTCGGTTGGCACGACACGGAAGTAATTGATCGAACCGCTCGGGCGGTAGACCATCGGTTCGTTCGCCTCTCCGGTTCCTGGCTTCGTGAGTCCGGGGTAGGTGTTGCCTGGGGAAACCATCGCGAGACCAGCCGCATTCAACTTGGGCATGGAGACTTTCGCCGCACCGGAGTTGTAGGTACCGATGTACGCGACAACCATGGAGTCAGCGATGCCCTTGTCGGCGTTTGCTGCCTCGATCGCGGGATCCCAGTTGCCGCGTTGAGGGCTCGCGTCGTCCCAGTCCTCGTAGAGCACTTCGACGCCATGCACTTTGCCGCCGACCTCTGTCAGCGCCATGCGGATGCCGTTCACCATTGAAGTCGTTTGCGCGTTCGCGCTTCCAGTTCGGGGAAGGCTCGAGACAATCTTGATGGTCGCGGGCAGAGGGGTTGCGGAAGTCTGCGCCTGCATCGTCTGCGTACCAATTGCGAGTGCGCAGGCCGTGAGACTGGTGAGGAGAGTGGAAGTGTTTCGCTGCATAGTGGCTTTCATCAGATGCAAGAACAATGAGTTCGATCTTGGCGACGCACAGGAGGGGTGGGAGTGACCGCCTGCGGGGTTGCTGAGTCTATCGAAAGTCTGCTTGGAGGATCGCGCGAAGGCCTGAGTCATGAACTTGCGTTTGGCTCGCCTGGAAGGGTCTGTGTCTGCACAATCGCATCGAGCGCTGCATTGGTGATCGAACCAGTTCTCGCAAGGTGCTCCACGGCCAACGAGGCCAGCATCCCAGGGTCTCGGTCGCCAAACGAATTCGCGACGCGACGAAGGTCGTCCGCTGCCTGCGCCCTCTTCCGTCCATCGCCAATGAATTCGACGGCAGCTTGCGCAATCTTCTCCGGCCCGCCGGAGTATGGAACAAACTCCGGCACGATTTCCCGACCAGCAATGATGTTGGGAAGCAAGAGATACGGCGCTTTGATCAGTAACTTCGCGCCGAGGCAAGAGAAGAAACTCGTTCGATAGACACCGACCATGGGCTTGGCCTGCCGAGCGAGATCAAGACTGACTGTCCCGCTCACTGCAATCGCGATCTCCGACCAATCAATCGCGCCCTCAAGTCCGCCCACGCGAACATGGACCGCGCTAGGGAGTCGATCGAATTGCTCGCGGAACACGCGTGCGGTGGTGTCGGTCGTGCAGACCACGGTTGCGACAGCGCTTCGATGTCGACCCTGCACGAGTTCGAACGCGCGCACGAGCAATCGAGCGTTCGCACGAATCTCGCTCGTGCGCGAGCCCGGAAGCAGCAAAATGCGCGGGCCGCCTGGCGGAAGTCCATCGCGCTCTGTCTTCAGGATCTCGGGATCGAGCGGCTGGCAAAGCACTGGATGCCCAACATATTTCGCCACGAACTCTCGCTCTCGAAACCACCGTTCCTCAAACGGAAGGAGACAAAGGAGTCCATCGCTGATTCGTCGAACCTTCTTCGCCCGCCAGGCGCCCCAAGCCCACAGTTGCGGCGCGACGAGATTCAGGACGCGCGTGCCTCGCGTCTTCAGTTGAGCGGAAAGGGGCAGATTTGCAGACGGAGAATCAACCGCGAGATGGACCACGATCTTGCGGTGCTCCCCCCATCGCAAAATTTCTTGGTGAATCTTTCGAACCTCAAGCGCTCGAGTCGCGCCGCGAATACCCATCACTCCATCGGTCGCCGTGTTTCCCATGATCGTGGCGCCCGCCGCCTCCATATGCGGTCCGCCCCACGCGACGATTTCCCAATCAGGGCAACGTTCCTTGAGCGCTGCGATAACTGGCGCGGCGTGGAGATCTCCCGAAGGCTCGAACGCAGTCAAGAGAATGAGGCGACGATCGGTCGAATCCGTCATGCGTGTCGCAGGATACGGGAATTGCGCAGTTGGCGAGGTTTGGCACGGCTTCAGAAGACAGCGCGTTCCACCGCCAACGACGCTACCCTGCCCCATTCGATCTCCGTCGCTCGCAAGTCCTTTTCTCACTCACATTTTCCAATGCTCAAGCGCACACACCTGTGCGGCTCGCTTCGTACGAGCCATGTCGGTCAAGAAGTCATCGTCTCTGGATGGGTCAACACCTATCGAGATCAAGGCAAGGGACTCATTTTCTGCGACCTTCGGGACCGCGAAGGACTCGTGCAAGTTGTCTTCAACCTTGAAGAGGTTCCGGAGGATGTCATCGCGGCGTCTCGCGGATTGCGTCGCGAGTATGTCGCAAGTGTCCGAGGACGAGTGCGCCCCCGCGCGGGTGGCGCGAATCCGAAGCTCGCGACGGGTGAGGTCGAGATTGTCGCGATCGAAGTGGAAGTGCACAACGCCTCCGAGCCACCGCCGATCTCGATCGACGAGTACGACGCGGTGAAGACGAATGAAGAGATGCGCCTGCGCTATCGCTACATCGATCTTCGGCGGCCGCGAATGCAGGAGATCCTGCGCACGCGATCGCTCATCACCAAGCTCGCACGCGACTACTTCCAGTCCAACGGATTTCTTGAGATCGAGACTCCACTCCTCATCAAGACGACCCCCGAAGGTGCCCGCGACTTCATCGTGCCAAGCCGACTCCATGAGGGTGCTTGGTATGCGCTTCCTCAGAGCCCTCAACTCTTCAAGCAGATTTTGATGGTTGCTGGCTGCGATCGGTATCTGCAGATTTGCAAGTGTTTGCGCGACGAAGACCCGCGCGCTGATCGCCAAGCAGAGTTCACGCAAATCGATCTCGAGATGAGTTTCGTGGAGCGCGAAGAAGTCATGCACATGATGACAGGCTTCGTGAGCCTCCTCTGGAAAGAACTCTTCAAGTACGACATCGGTGATGTCCCGCGCATTACCTACGCCGACGCGATGGAGCGCTACGGCATCGACCGACCCGACACGCGCTACGGACTCGAGATTCGCGATGTTTCCACGATCGCCGCGAAGACCGAATTCGCGGTCTTCAAGGACGCACTCGCCCTCGACCGGCGCGGCAAGAAGGGCGTGGTCAAGGCGATTCGTGTGCCTGCTCCATGCGAGAAACTCACGCGCAAAGTGCTTGATGGCTACAGCGAGTTTGCCAAGGGTTTCAAGGCTGGCGGGATCCCGTTCACGAAGATGGGAGCCAACGGATTTGAAACGGGCATCGCGAAGTTTCTTGAGCCCGTTCGCGCGGAGATCGTCGAAGCGCTCGGTCTCGTGCAAGGCGATGTCGTGCTCTTCGCCGCTGACCATTGGGACATCGCCACCAAGGTCTTGGGTGAGTTGCGCCAGAAGGTCGCGCAAGACCTCGCGATCGTGCCAGAAGGTCGTTGGAACTTCGTGTGGGTCGTCGACTTCCCGATGTTTGAGTACGACGAAGAGGGCAAGCGCTGGGTTGCGCTCCACCATCCATTTACGAGCCCAAATCCAGGGCAGTTTGGAATCTTGGAGTCCGATCCTGGCGCGTGCTTGAGCGCTGGTTACGACTTGGTTCTCAACGGAAGCGAAGTCGCCGGAGGTTCGATCCGTATTCACAACACGCAAGTCCAAGATCGCGTCTTCGACCTCATCGGTTTGTCGAAGGAAGAAGCGTCGATGAAGTTTGGATTCCTCCTCGATGCGCTGAAGTATGGCGCTCCACCGCACGGCGGCATCGCGTTCGGCCTTGACCGACTTGTGATGCACATCGTCGGCACTGACAACATTCGCGATGTCATTGCGTTCCCCAAGACGCAAAGCGGCATGGACCTGATGATCGGTGCACCTGGACCGGCGGACCAATCGCAGCTTGATGAAGTCCATGTGAAGAGCACCGCCGAGGTTCCGGCGGGTGGCTAACCACGGCCGACTGCAGACGATCATCATGCTCAGCGCGCTCGCGCTCGGCGTCGTCGTCGGCGAATTGCTGTTCCGCAGCCAAGGCGCGCTTGAAGCAGACTCTGGTTGGATGTTCGCAGGGAATCTGCTTCTGCTTCGACCACTTCAGATGATCCTGATCCCGATGGTGGTGGTCGCTGTCATCCACGGGATCGCGTCGATTGGCGACCCGAAGCAGCTCGGAAAACTCGGCCTGCTCGTCGCTGGGTTCTATCTCGGATGCATGCTCTGCGCGGCGACTCTCGGGACACTCCTCGTCGAATCCATCCGTCCCGGCGATGGCCTGAGTGCCGAGGTAAGTGCGCAACTCCTCGCCAACGGTGACGCGGCGTATCAGAGCGATGCCTCACGCCTCGCCACGCTGCAGGCGAACCAGACCACGGGCATCCTCGGAGCCTTCAAAGGCATTGCGCAACAACTTCTCCCCAAGTCGCCGCTTGGAGAGGCAGCCGCTGGCAACACGATTGGCGTGATCGTGTTTTCGATCTTGATTGGCCTTGGGCTCGCGTCAGGCGGCGAACGAACGCAGCGCGCGCGCGAGGTCGTCGAGGGGCTCTTCCACGCCATGCTCCGCGTCATTGGCTGGATCCTGTGGATGATGCCGATCGGACTGTTCTGCTTCCTCGTCGGCATCGTCGGTCGCGTCGGACTCGAGAGCGTTGCAGGTCCCGTCGGCGCATACATGCTTACGGTCCTGCTCGGGCTCACCATCCACGGTTTCCTCATCCTTCCTCTCCTTACCTGCATGTTCGCTCGCACCAATGGATGGGTGTTCATGTGGAGCGTGCGTCGCGCGCTTTTCACGGGCTTTGCGACGAGTTCTTCCAACGCAACGCTTCCCGTCACGGTGCGCGAGTGCACCGGAGCGGGAGGCTGCTCGAGTCGAGCTACGAACTTTGTGATTCCACTCGGAGCCACACTGAATCTTGATGGCACCGCGCTCTACGAAGCGGTCGCCGCACTCTTCCTGTTTCAGCTTTGTGGTGTTGATCTCACAACATCAGACCTCATCATCGCCGTACTCACGGCGACACTCGCAGCGATCGGCGCCGCCGGCATTCCGTCTGCAGGGCTCGTCACCCTCGTCATCGTGATCACCGCGGTCAATGCGAGCCTTCACGGTCGAGGCGTTGCCGAGATTCCGGTGAGCGCGATCGGGATCATCATTGGCGTAGATCGACTGCTCGACATGGCTCGCACAACTGTGAATGTGTGGGGCGACTGCGTGGGAGCCAAGATCGTCACACACATCGAACGCAAGTGAGGCGTCGAGTCGATCGCCGAAAACCCTACGAAAACGCCGCAAGGACGCCTAATGCACTTCGTTGGCCGCGAGATACCGCTCGCAATCGATCGCCGCTTGGCAACCCATTCCAGCAGCGCTTACGGCCTGTCGGTAATGCGCGTCCGCGACATCTCCAGCGGCAAAGACGCCCTTGAGATTCGTTTCGCTTGAGCGAGTACGAAGAAGGATGTAGCCCTTCTCATCGAACTCGACGCCGCTGTCCTTCAGGAAACTCGTCGCGGGTGAATGTCCAATGGCCACGAAGAGCCCGGCGACAGCGACCGTCGTGCGCGCTTTCGTCAGTGTGTGCTCAAGCTCGATCGCTTCGATCTTCTGCTCACCCTTGACATCCACAACGGTTGAGTTCCAGAGCACTTCAACCTTCGGATGCGAAAGGACACGCGCCTGCATCGCGCGCGACGCGCGAAACGAATCGCGTCGATGCACGATGTACACCTTCGAAGCAAACTTCGTGAGGTAGCTCGCCTCTTCCATCGCCGTATCACCGCCGCCAACGACTGCGAGCACTTTGTTTCGATAGACCGGAAGTGCGCCGTCGCAGACGGCGCACGCGCTCACCCCGCCACCGCTCTGCGCGAGTCGCAACTCGTTCGGGCACCCAATCCAGTTCGCGGTCGCTCCCGTCGCGATGATGACGCTGTGGGTGGCGATCACCTTGCCATCGCAAAGTGTCAACCGCATCGGCTTCGCCTGAAAGTCGCAGTGCACAACATCGTTGTCAAGGATGCGTGTTTCGAATCGCACCGCCTGCTCGCGGAACTTCTCCATCATCTCGGGACCCGAGACACCGTGCGGGAAGCCGGGATAGTTTTCAACTTCGGTCGTGAGCATCAGCTGCCCACCTGGAAGCACTGGCGCTGGCGTTGACGCAGGAACCCCGATGATCGCGAGCGGATTGAGGTTCGCTCGCGCCGCGTAAATCGCGGCCGTCCAACCTGCGGGACCGGAGCCGATGATCACGACTTTTTCAGCGCCATCGGTCGCCGCGTTCACTGTCCAGCCTCACCAGTCTTGAGGGTCGTCTCCTCGCCTCCTGCACCACGAGACAAAGCGCGCAGTGCCGGCCAGAGGACGAAGTCATCCGCAGCGCCGCCTGCTGCGTGCTTGGAATACCCACTCGGTTCGTGATCGTCGTTACGCGCGAAGAGGATGCAACTCTTTACCTCTACCCGCCCAAACTCGCTGTCAACGAACTTCGGGGATGGAAGCGCGCGATAGATCAAGTGACCATACTTCGCGTCGTAAGGATCGAAGTCAAAACGCTTGGGGATGTAGACGGCATACGCCTTTTCAATGTCGTTGGGCCAATCGCCGAACTGGGTGCGATACGCGCACAGTCCTGCTGCGAGGACGGTTCCGTTCTGCTCCGCGACGACGCGACGGCGCAGCGCGAACAGTGACTCGATGTCCTTCACCGCCAACGCAACAGCCGCGTAGCGCACGGCATTCAATCGCGACATCTCCGTGGGAACGCCCATGATCGGGTCGTATTGGCGAAGGCGCCATCGACGCCACCAGTTGTCATAGATGCCCTTCAACTTCGCCTCGGATGCATCGAGCGAGCCGTGGACACCGGCAATCATTTCCCAGTGCTTCGATGAACCAAACTGCGTCAGCGGCTCACCCTCAGACTGCAGTTGACTGAACACCGACGCGAACTTCTGCAAATCGGGCTGACCGGCTGCATCGAACACTTCCGCGATGAGCGCCTCGGCGACGATGCGGTCACCCTCCGGCATCTCGAGTCGCTTCAAACGCTCGTTGTCGGCTGGTTTGAGGTACGAATACTCCATCGTCGCGAGTTTGCGCGTGAGGTCGCCTGAGAGCTTGCCCTCGTAGCTCCAAAGAATGTCTCGGTGAACGCTCAGACTGTCCGCGAGCAGCGTCATTGCAGCGACTTTTTCGGCGTACATCGCGCAGTCGCACGCTTGGCGAAGCACGCGCAAGTGGGCTACGCCGACGGCGAATGCTGCGTCAAACTCGCCCGCCTCGCAGGCGCGGTACATGTCAGCGACCACAAGCGCGCTCATCGTACGAAGCGCGTCGAGATAAGGAAACGAAACCTTGCGGAGTTCGCCGTCAGTTCCCACAAGCGCGACGAGACCGTGCTCGACGAAGCGCGGATCAACACCTTCGGTTCCATAGGGCACACCGAGGATCAGCGCGTTCTGCACCTCGGAGAGCACCTTCAGAAAACCTTGATTTGCCGAAGCCCACTTTGAGGTCGCATCCCACTCATCCATACCGGGCCAGATCGTGGTGAGGTTGAAGTCAGGTCCGATCGATTGAGGCGCGGGCGTCACATCGAGGTACGCCACGAAGAGCTTCGGCGCGCTCTTTCCAGAAGCAGCGACGCGGGTATACGGCTCGTTGAGCTTCGCAAGAACCGCCGCGATGTCCGTTTCAGTGGCGAAGCATGGAAGTGCGGCAACGGCCGCGAGAAGCGACGCGCCTGCGAAAGAAAGTTGCGATTTCACGAGCATAGGTCGGTAGGTCCAAAAGTCACGAAGGTCGCCACGATGGATTCGCGCGCACCGAAGGACATACCAATGTATCGCGATCGCGGCTCCCGTACACTCCGCGCCCTCCTCCGCAGCCATTCGCACTAGGAATCCGTCACCCCGTGAGCAAGCCCCCCCGCCTTCCTGAAAAAGTCAACATCCTCCTCCTCGGCACGGGAGGTCGCGAGCACGCACTGGCGTGGAAACTCAAGCAGAGCCCGCGAATCGGCACCCTGTGGGTCGAAGCGCATGCGAATGCAGGGATGTTAGACATCGCGAAGGCCTGCCCTGAACCAACGAGCGGTGATGTCTTTCGCCTCACGCAATGGTGCGATCGAGAAAGTATTCACCTCGTTGTCATTGGTCCGGAACAGCCACTGTCGGAGGGACTCGCAACAAAGTTGGCCGCTCCACACCGCCAAGTCTTCGGACCATCCAAGGAAGGAGCAAGGCTCGAGTGGGACAAGGCCTTCGCCAAGCAGGTGATGCGCCACGGAAGTGTGCCAACAGCGGACAGCAAGGCCTTCACCGATCTAGAACAAGCGAAGACTTTCGCACTGACACGGACCGATGGTTGTGTCATCAAAGCAACAGGTCTCTGCGCAGGAAAGGGCGTGATCGTCTGCAACAATGCGACTGAAGCGCTCGCTGCAATCGACTTGTGTCTGGGGAAGAAAGCATTCGGCGACGCAGGGTCGACCATCCTCATCGAAGAGAAACTCACGGGCACCGAGATGAGCGTCATCGCGCTCACCGACGGCCGCACTTTCACTATTCTTGATCCAGCACAAGATCACAAGCGCGTTGGGGACGGCGACACGGGCCCAAACACCGGTGGAATGGGCGCGTTCAGCCCAACGCCGACAACTACCAAAGAACTGCTCCACCAGATCCATCGCGATGTGTTCATCCCAACCATCGACGCGATGAAACGCCTCGAGATTCCGTTTCGGGGCGCGCTTTACGCTGGCATCATGCTCACTCCAGCGGGGCCCAAGGTGTTGGAGTTCAACACGCGCTTTGGCGACCCAGAAACACAAGCGACGATTGCCCGACTCAAGAGCGATCTCATCTCACTGTTGTGGGCAACAACGACCGGAACACTGGCTGATGTCGATGTTGAATTCGACTCGCGCGCCTCTTGTTGCACTATGGTTTGCTCGAAGGGTTACCCGGGCGCGTTTGCAAAGGGGCTCCCTGTGACGGGCCTTGGTGAAGCCCGCGCCATCGAGCGAGGACCGCGAGAGGATGTCGTCCTCTTTCACTCGGCGACCTCGCGAGGCAAGGGGAACGAAGTGCTCACCAATGGCGGCCGAGTCATCGGCGTCACCGCGCTCGCAGGAACCGTCGCGCGCGCCGCAGAACTCTCGCGGCTCGCGGCTGAAAAGATCCGTTTTGAAGGCGCGTTCTATCGAACCGACATCGGTCGCTAGCACGGACGGCGATTCCATCGAACGCGCCTTATGTGCGTATTCCGCATAGGCGAAATCCGTCTGATTATTTTGCCCTTCGTGCTCCCAATCGAAATCGATTGCCGTATATTCCACGCAGAACGCCGTCCTGCCCAAAGTGGGTCTGCGCTCTGCTATTCGTCTGCGCGCGTATCTCTATGCGCGAACTTGCCTGATGCCAGATCGATCAAAGCCCCTTTAGGAGCTCAGCTGCATGTCCTCTCTGCTTCCGAACATCCGTTCGCTCGCAACTCGCGTCTCGCGCTTCGACCGAGTCTCCACAATCAACCTGACGCTTGCGCTTGTCGCGGCATTTGGGATCGGACTTGAAGCAGCGAAGGCTGCGCCAACGCCGATGGCGATTCCGCCAGCGAGCACCAATGGTGGCGACGTGGATGAACTCGGCCTCGCGCCGCGCGTCCGTGCTCGAAAGAAGCTCGTAGAAGAAATCGTCCTTCCCCGTCACGGTGTGACCGGAGAACTCCTTCCGCTCACCGGCAAGATCATCGTGAAGTTCAACGATGAACTCGTCGCTCGCGCGCCACAGGGAGACAGCAGCGAAGTCGCGTCGCTCGCCGGCGCCGACATGCAAGCAGTCACAGAGATCCTTGCACAGCACAAGGGAACGATTCGTCAGTGGATCAACAAGAGCCCTGCGCGACTTCGAGCGATTGAAATTCGCGCGGAGAACTACAGCGGACGACACCAGCCAGATCTCGCGAGCATTGTTGAAGTCGACAACATCCCAGCAGAGCGCTTGCTTGAGGCCGCGCGCGCATTCCAAGCACTCGGCGTCGTGGAGTGGACGAGCATCGATCCGCTGCCTGCTGTGCATCAGCAAGGCTGCGACCCGATGAATCCGGTGACTTGCAATGAACCAAACATTGCGTGCCCCGATCCGCGCTACTTCAACTGCAATCCTGATCCGGGTGGTCAGAATCCACTTTATGGCTGTGCGGATGCCGGCTGCTGCAACCTGGTCGGAACCGTTGACCCAACCTGCACAGACGACACCTCTCCTCGTGGTTGGGACTTCCTCTGCGCAGCCATCGCGAATCTCCAGTGCATTGGTCAGATCTACGATCCCGCGTCGAATCCTCAGTTGGCGGCATATGAGCGTTACGACGCCTGCTTCACTTCGTTCCTGCTCCGCGCAGAGACACCAGATGGCATCTGTGATGGTGGCGGCGGTTGGAGCTGCCCAGAGCCACAGACTGCTCCTGCTCAAACCGGCTATTTCCCAGGAACTGCGTCCGTCATTGGTCCGGATTGGAGCGCGCCTGGCGTTCCCGCGGATCCGGTTGCTTGGCCATCTTTCGTCATCAATAACATCCAGCAGGGTCTCTGCTTTGAACCGCACGGTGGTGCTGGTTGCAGCCAACCAAGTTGCTGCGCGGCGGTCTGCTTGGTCGATCCGACCTGCTGCAATGGTCAGGCTGGTTGGGATTCTTCCTGCGTTGCGCTTGCAGTCAATACACCAGCATGCGTAGGAAATGCTGTCGCGGGACCAACTCCAAACAACTATGTCCCTTTCCCAGCGACAGGTGCGCTCGAAGGCGGCGCTCAGTTCTACCTCTCTTCGCGCGTTGTTCCGGAGGATGGATTCGCGGATCCCGCAAACAACATTTGGACGGGGCTTGGGAATTTCAACGGTCGTGGATTCAATCTGACCGGCATGGCAACTTGGCAACAACAGTTCTCTGATTATTACCAAGGTGGCATGCCAGCCGTGCTCTACGGCGAGGGCTCCAAAGTGGCAGTGATTGAGTTCGCGGCCTTCGTGAAGCACGAGGAGTTTGTGCGCTCAGGCGTCCCGACAGATCCCGCCGATCCGGCGCTCTGGGCGAATGTTGATTCTGGTCCGAGCTACACGATTCCACGCGTGATTCCCGAAGCCGATCAGACCATTGTGTTGATGCCAGAAAATGAGCCCCAGCACGGCACCGCAACGCTCGGCGAAATCGTCGCTGGAGAAAACCAGTTCGGCGTAACTGGTATCGCGAAGAACGCGCAAGGCTACTTCTTCCCCATCGTGAGTGTGGAAGAGGGCGGTCGCTCGCAGAACGCCCTCACGAGCTGTTGGGAGATCTTCGGCCCAGGCGATGTTGTCAACAACTCGTGGGGTTACCCGGGCATCGGTCCGATGGATCGCCTCGAGCCACTCGCAACACTTGTGCGAGTTGGGTCTGACCTTGGCGTCACACAGTGCTGCTCCGCGGGAAACGACGGCATGGCGATTGCCGATGCGCCGTTTGACACTGGTGCAATCATCGTTGGCGCTGGTGGCGCAGGTGGTGAGTACCACCCACCAGGACAGTGCTGCATGTTGAGCTATGTCCGTCAGTCGTTCAGCAACTACACGAATCCAGATGCTGAGAACGGTGCTGTGCACTGCTTCGGATGGGGCACCGCAGTCTGCACAACTGGCTACGGCGCGCTGTTCCGAGGCGCGAACGATCCCACCGGAGTCGACGCCAACGAAGACAACATGCTTCGGACCTACACGAGCGCGTTCAACGGAACGAGTTCCGCTGCTCCGACCGTGTCAGGCATGGTTGCGATCCTCCAAGGCTGGGCGAAGCAACTGTACGGCGCCCCTATTACGCCCGAACAGATGCGCTCTTCTTTGACCGGCGCTCCTCAGTGCGACGTGAGTCGGTCGATGGAAGCTGAGGGCGCCAACATCGGCGACTTCTGCTGCCAAACACCCGATGGCTGCAATCCAAATGATTGCGACTGCTTCTTCAAGGTCATCAACAACTTCCCCAACTCCATCGATAGCGCCTACTCCATTCTCTCGAGTGGCTTCTATGACGGCGATCAGATGGGCTTTGAGATTCTGACTGGCACGGGGACACCGCCAATCACGAACTTCAAGATTCGCGCTCAGGATCTCAGCTACAACAAGGTTGTATCGACGCGCATGAATCAAGGAACTCGCGTCGAAGGCTTTACGTACCTCGGGACGGGGTGGACGACAGATGTTCGATGCCGAGCGCCGAACACGGTTGGAGATGTCGGCAACATCTACGACCTGCGGCTTGACATCGTTGCAAGGACGACCCGCACCCCCGTGATGATGATTGCGTACATGTATGACCACGTCAATCGTCGCAACATGTACATCGGGAATCAAGTCCTCGGAACGGCCGACTCCACGATGAATTTCACCGTGCCTGGCTACCTTGGCTACGACAACTATGTCGGTCCAGACGGCGAGTTCGTGGTTCGCCTCTACACGCTCGGACTCGGCAATGTGAAGCAGTACGCGACGTGGTACGACCTCATCGATCTCGCGGTGAACGATCCGCTCGTCCCAGTGCCTTGATCTGATTTTGCATCGATTTCTCGACCGCCCCGCAAGACATTGCGGGGCGGTTTTCATTGATGGATGCAGAGAGAGAATCCGTGTGCGTGAAGTTTCAGTACATTCTGAAACTTCATGCACGCGCCTGTACGAGGCGTGCTATCGTTGGGTCGCATGCCTCCTTCACTCGCCGCATCCGCGCCCTTGCCCGCGACCACTCGCGCGACAGACTCAGAGTTGGTGGACGCGCAGGATCGCTTCATTGCGCTGTGGGGGGAGATGGGCACTCGATGGGGCGTGCAGCGAGCGATGGCAGAAGTGCACGCCCTGCTCTTTATCGCGGGCGAACCGCTTGCAGCGGAAGAGATCATGACGCGCTTGGGAATCTCGCGCGGGAGCGCATCCACTTGCATCCGCCAACTCGCAGATTGGCGCCTCGTGCAATGTGTCAAGGTGCGCGGAGACCGTCGCGAGTTTCATCAGGCCGAGCAGGATGTCTGGAAGCTCTTCATCACTATCCTTCGTGCGCGCAAGCGCCGCGAGTTTGATCCGCTTCTTGAACAATTGTCTTCCTGTAGACCAGTCAGAGGATCAGGTCGGAAGTCCGACACCCAATCAACCGCTCGCGCCGCGCACGATCGGCGCATCGACGAACTGTTGCAACTCTTGAAAGTGTTTGAGTCCCTCTCCAACGCGATCTCGAAGTCTGAAAAGGGCTTCGAACGCGCAGTGAAGACGCTTGGCAAAGTGCTCGGAGCCGTGAGCCGATGAGTTCGGTGCTTACGCCTCATCCGCAGCATGCCGCGAGTTCGGCGCCGACATCGACACGAGTCGTGCTCACGGCGACCTGGCCACTTGTCGGTTCGTCGCTGGTCGCGCGGATCGACTGCAATTCCAATCAGGATGCCGCACAGGAGTGTGATGCACAGCTCCTACTTCAAGGCGATGGTCGCGATGGAATCCAAGCACTGTCGGGCTCGTTCTCCCGACTGCGTTGGCGAGTGGAACGGGGCGCGGGATGGACAGCGTCGCGGCTCATCGGCTTCGAGGTGCGTGGGCAGGTCGTTCAGTTTGAATTGTTTGAAGTGGACACCGCGAGCGGCGGACAACAAAAAGTGCTCCTCACAAACCTTCCGGCCGTTCTCGGTTTCCCCGGTGGAACCTACAGTCAACCTTTGCTGCGCTAGAACGCGTTCACTGAAAATACTTCGCGGGTGTCTTTCGCATCTTCTCCATCACGACGATCGTGTTGGTCGGGGTGCGAATCTGATTGATGACTTGCGCATGAAGTGCATGGAGTCGCGCCTTGGCCTCAATGACTTCCTCCTCGGCCTTGAGCCCTTTGATCGCGAGCATGACTCCACCGATGCGAAGATAGGGAACCGCTAACTGTGCCAGCGGGCCAAACGCGCCAACCGCACGCGCGACCACCACATCGAGCTCCTCCACGATGCCGTTCTGCTTGGTCGCCTCAGCACGACTGTGGAGCACCGTGACATTCGACAAGCCAAGATGGTCGGCCACCGCCTGCAGAAAGCGCGCCTTCTTCGCCGTGGCTTCAAGGAGCGTCCAATGGATGTCGCCGCGGCATATCGCGAGCGGAATGCCTGGCAATCCGCCCCCTGATCCGAGATCCATCGCGCGTGTCACTTCAAGAGCATCGAGCGGCGGAAGGAGACTCAGAGAGTCGAGCACATGCCGGTTCCAAGCATCTTCCTTCGTGATCGCCGTCAGGTTGAACCGTGCATTGGTCGCGAAGAGCAAGCCCAGGTACCGTTCGAGCAATTCGAGCTCCGATTCCTCGAGTTCAATCCCCTGTTCACGCAACCGTTCAATCGTCGCGGGGTCCCGAGGAATAGGTTCCGGCGGAGGCGCAAAACGCAACCACTCGGTGAGCTCTTCCTCGCGTGCGCGGAGGCGATCGCCCTCGGACTCCTGGGCACCGCGGTTGCCCGGACGCGCCCCACTCGGCTGCGCCGCCGCGCGCGCAGACCTTTGCGAATGGCCGTTGGGAAAATGGAACTCACTCATCAAATCGGTCTTTCTCACCGCCATGCACGCGGTGAAACCCAAGCCCAAACAGGACGCCTGTCATGATCCATGATGCTACGAGGCTCGAGCCTCCATAACTCACAAATGGCAGCGTCACGCCCGTAATCGGGAGAATTCCGATCGTCATCCCCGTGTTCACGAAAGTCTGTGCAAAGAGAATGGCCCCGATGCCGACGGCGACAAGTTTGGTAAATCCATCGCGCGCACTGGCCGCAACGAGCAGCGCCCCAACCGCATAGAGCGTCATAAGAAGCCACACAAGCGCTCCGCCGACGAGGCCATGCCGGCAGCACACAACCGCAAACACCATGTCGTTGTGTTCCTCCGGCAACGCGTTCAGTTTGACGAGCGCTTTGGCGTGCGAAGCCTCATTGCCGAACACGCCCCCAGTGCCAACCAGGCGCATTGCTCGCCAGCCTTGAAAGCCAATGTCGTTCTCGAAGCGAGTGTCTCCTCGGACCTGCGCGATGATGGCATCGATCCGCGCCTGCTGATACGGCTTGAGGACCGTGAAGTACGCGACAGGGACAAGGCACGCCGCGACAACGAGGACCGACGCAAGATGTCCGAATCTCGCTCCTGATGCAATCAGGATGGCGAGCAGCGTCGGACCAAAGAGGAGCGCGCTCCCGAGGTCTGGTTCAAGCACGATCAAACCAACAGGCACGAGGAAGAGCAGGACGGGAATCACCAAACTTCGCACGCTGCGAGGACTCGCGCGGATCGAGAGCCACTGCGACAAACAAAGGATGAATGCGATCTTTGCGAGTTCGCTTGGCTGCAGATCGAACGCACCAAGCGCAATCCACGCGCGCGCGCCGTTGCGCGGCGTGACGAGGGACGCTGGCGCGAACGGAAGGAGTACGAACACGAGCAGACCGAGGACGACAGCGCACAGCCCCCAGCACGCGACGCGAAGGAATCGCGGTTGCGGGATGACTGCGAGGACTCCGCCGAGAATCCCGACGAGAAGAAAAACTCCTTGGCGTGCGGCAAGCTCCGGACGGGTCAATGCAATGGCGTTGATTCCGATCGCACTCAGTCCAATCGCGGCGATCACCGACAACCACGCGAAGGTCGCGAGACTCCACCGCTTTCGTCCCGTTTCGCTCGTGCCACGGAACAGCGACGCAGGTCCAACCCCGCCCATCACCTCGGGCTCCGATCAGGCGGTGGCGCGCTTTGCGATGCGTGGAGATAACCCTCAGCAGCGAGCGCACGAAAGATCTGCGCTGCGAGCGGGCCGGCAACTTTTCCCCCTGAGCCACCGTGCTCGAGGATCACCGCGACGGCATATCTCGGATGCTCGCCGCGGGGCGCAACGAGACCCACGAACCACGCGTGATCCGTGCGTACGCGAAGGTCTGTGTCGCCATCTGCGTCATTGTCGAGCGAGAGCAAGGATGCGGTCGCTGTTCCGGTTTTCCCCCACACGCTCAGTCCGGGGATCTCAAAAAGCGGCTCCTTCGTCCCGTTCTCAAGCGTCACATGATGCCCAGTCCCGTAGGACTCACGCACAGACTGCCGGAGCCCTTCAAGCGCCGCATCGATAGCCCACGCAGGAATGTTGAGGTTACTGCCACGAGGAATCTCCGAGCGAAGTATGACCGTCGGCTCCACCGCAACACCACCGCGAGCGAGCGTCGCAAACGCATTCGCCGCCTGGAGCGGCGTCCAACTCATCGCTCCCTGGCCAATGCCGAGCATCACAGGACTCGTTCGGTCTCGTTTGGACTTCCAATCCGCAATCAGCGTCTCATCGGGAAGCGAGCCTGTGGAGATGCCACTCCACACACTCTTTCCATCCTCGGTCACGCGCTCAACCGCGAAGTCGAGATCGAGCGCGCGCCCCAAACCAAACGCGCGCATCCACTGCACGAGTCGGAGAGGACCAAGTCGCTGCGCGAGCGTGTAGAAAAAGATGTTGCAACTTCGCGCGAGCGCTTCGGATGCCGCGAGCGCGCCGTGCGTTCCGTTGCGTCCTTCATTCGGGCGAAAAATCCAGCATCGCACGCTGTCCACGGCCTCTTCGAAGAAGTGCCCATTGCATGCAATCATCTCGCCCTGCTGCACAACACCCTCCGCAGCAGCTGCAGCGAAAATGAGCGGCTTGAGAATCGAACCAGGCGGGTACGCGCCCTCAAATGGTCGAAAAATCTGCGGATGCTCGGCGCCTCGCTGCGCGGCGTCCATCGCGCGCCCTTCCGCAAGTGTCGGGCTACTCCCCGCCGCGATGACTTCGCCGCGCTCCACATCGAGGACCACGAACGCGCCATTCAGTTTCCAGCCCACAGGAAGCGGACCAGCGCGCGGCGAACCTTCCGGTTCCCAACCTCGCTGCCACTGTTGAATCTCCGCAAGCCCTGACTTTTCACAGAAAAGGGCTTGCACCCGCGACTGCAGGCGAATGTCGATGGAAAGCGTGACATCCGCGCCCGCAATCGGATCAAGACGCGACTCCGTCGCGCGCTCAAGATCCCGCTCTACGACTCCGCGCAGTCCCCGCAAGTGATCTTCCGCCCGTCGCTCGATTCCACTTGAACCGATGATGTCGCGATCAGCGCGGTATCCACCGAGATCGACGATTTCACTTGTGCCCTCAGCGAAGAGTCTCCGTCGCGCGAGGTCCTCAGGAAACACCTGCGTCCGCGTGCTCCCGAGAAGGTGATCAAGCACGCCATGCAGTTCGACCTGCACCGGTTGATCTCGGCGCGCGGGGGAGACGAAATCGCGTCGCGAAAGATCAAACACAACATGTTCCCACGGCCGCACGCGCTCGCTTGCCGCCTGCACCGAAACCGTCTTGGGGTACGCATCACTCAACCGCTGGAACGCGAACGCGACCTCATCACCGACATCGGTAAGAATCACATGCGACTCGCGTTGCGCCGCGACGAGTTCCGCTTCAAGACCATCGATGCGAGCGTCGGCGCCGTAGCGACGAATGGCCGCCTCTCGCAGCGAGTCTCGCCGCGTGAGCGCTTGCCGCTCTGCGCGGGCAACGATTTCATCGAACCGGCGCTCCAACTCGCTTCGCTCAAATCCCCCCGCACTCGCAAGCGCTGCGAAGATCTGCGTTTCGAGTGTTTGTTCCCACGCATCGAGCCGCTGCAGCACCGCGGTCGTGCGACGCTGCGGGCTCAACTCCAACCATGCGGCGCGGCCGATCTCTTGCAATGCCTGCGCCCGAGCGCGATTCACCGCCCAACGCCCAGTGATCGCATCGTAGTCAACCAATACATTCCAACTGGCGCGATCACGCGCGAGCACTTCTCCACGCCGGTCATAGATTGTTCCCCGAGATGCCGGGAGCAATCGCCGTGTCGTGAGAAATCGCGCCGTCTCTTGCGCGTGCGCTGCATGCTCGATGAACGCCAATCGAAACAGTTGTGCGCCGAGCAACAGCAGCATCACACAACCGATGCATCCAAGAAGCAGCAGTCGGCGCTGGAATCGGTCAAGGAGTGGGGACGAGAATGAAGACATGCGTGAAGCGCGAAGACACTTCGAGCCTTCATCATAGGAAAACGGAACGCGAAGGTGCTCAGCGCATCTTGACCGATGCCAATGCAAGCATGCCAAGAATGGCGCAGATCACCCAGAACCGCGTGACCACTTGCGTCTCCGTCCAACCATGTTTTTGGAAGGTGTGGTGGATCGGTGTCATGAGGAAAATGCGTTTTCCCTTGGTCAACTTGAAGTAACTCGTTTGCATCAAGACACTCCCCGCTTCCATGACGAAGACGCCCCCGACGACGAGGAGGAGGACCTCTTGACGGATCGCCACCGCGATGAAGCCCAGCAACGCGCCAAGGGGCAACGAGCCTGTGTCCCCCATGAACACTCTGGCAGGATTGCAGTTGAACCAGAGAAAGCCCAAGCACGCACCTGCCATGGCACCCGAGACAACCATGAGCTCCGAAGCTCCCGGCACATGTGGCACCATCAGAAAGGACGCTGCTTCACGGGAGGAAGACATGAAGCACAGGACCATCATCACGAAACTCGCGACTGTCATCGTTCCGGCTGCGAGCCCATCGAGTCCATCGGTGAGATTGACGGCGTTCGAGAACCCAACGACCCACACGGAACCAATGGCCGTGAACCAGAAGATGCCGAGCACGAGGACAGACGGATTGAGGAGCGCACCCTCAAAGGCGCTACGGGTGGCAAGTTCGTACGTTCGCTGAAACGGGAGATTGAGTGAAACCGCTGCGGGGTTCGTGTCACCTTGCGCGGTATAGAAAAGCGCAAGCACGATGAGCACCGCGCCTCCGCATTGATACGCAAGCTTCTCTTTGGTTCGCAATCCATGGCGAGACTTGGTGGGCCGTCGACTCGCCTCCAGTTTCAGCCAGTCATCGAACAGCCCAATCCCGCCGAACCAACCAAGCGTCACGAGCGTCCACAGGATGTACTTGCTGTGGACGACATCTGCGAGCAGAAGCGTCGAGATCAGAATCGCGCCACAAATGACAATGCCGCCCATCGTCGGCGTGCCACGCTTGTTTTCCGAAAGGCCATCAATCACTGCATCATCGAACTTCGGATTGTCGCCCACCTTGCACCGACGCAGCCACTCGATCGTGCGCGGACCAACGAGCAGGACATAGGTAAAGGCGAGGAGCACCGACGCGAATGCGCGGAACTCCAACTGCGTGAATACTTGAATCACACGGTAGAGGCCAATCGAGTCGAGCCAAGATTGATACTCCTGCGTCAGGAAATACAGCACGAAATGGAGGTCCTCAGATCGAGTTCAGGGGTGCAATGCTTCATCGGAATTCCGCGAGGAATCGCTCCATTCTCGCGCCCCTCGAACCTTTCACGAGCACGGACGTGCCCGGCGTCGCGTGGCGCAACGCGGCCTCCATCGCATCACTCCCAAACTCCTCAAATGCGAGCGCGGTACCCCGACCGCCCTCTTGCTCATACGCATCCTTGACTTCGCACGCGAAGGGCCCAACCGCGATCATGGCATCGAGGCCGGTCGTAGCCGCCTCACGGCCTATCTCGCGATGGAGACCGGCGGCGTTGGCGCCGAGTTCGCGCATCTCGCCGAGGAACGCGACGCGCCGCGGTGCTCTCGCGGCAAGTTCCGCGAAGGTCCGAAGCGCCGCGAGCATCGCGTCAGGATTCGCGTTGTACGTGTCATTGAAAAATGTCACCCCACGCCGATCCTCACGCACGAACCGCATCTCTGAAGGGACAACCGCTTCGACCCCGCGAATCGCAGCGTCGAGGTCGACACCTAGCGCGAGTGCTGCGGCGATGGCTGCTGCGGCGTTGCGCGCGTTGTGCGCACCAGGAAGCGCGCAGTCGAACTCCACGACTTGCGCAGACTGCTCTGCGGTACAGAGCGAAGCCGCGATCTGCAACCTCACCCGTTGCTTCGCTTCCGTCGCTGGCGCTCGACTGAGCAAGCGAACCTCAGCATGCGCTTCGCTGCCAAACCGAATCACTCGCACTCCACGCCGTGGGAGCGCGAGTCGCTCAATTGCGTCCGTGAGCGGGCCTGCGTCGCTGGGCAGGACAGCGCAACCGCCATCAGAGAGTGCAGAGAAGATGGAAGCCTTCTCCTCCGCGACAGCTTCCATCGAACCCATGCCCTCGAGATGGGCGCGCCCGGCCATCGTCACGACAGCAACATGCGGCGAAACGATCCTCGCAAGCGGAAGAATCTCGCCGGGATGGTTCATACCGATTTCCGCGACGAGGAATGCATGACTCTTGCGTGCCGCGAACATGGTCAGCGGGACCCCGATGTCATTGTTGAAGCTCTTGACGCTTGCACACGTCTTCCCGACCGTTGCGCAGGCGGCTTCGATCAGTCGACGAGTCGTCGTCTTGCCAGCACTCCCTGTGACAGCTGCCACCGTGAGGTCGGTGAGTTTGCTGCGCCACGCCCGCGCGAGCTCTGCCAAGGCGCGTCGTGTGTTTTCAACGGCGAGTGTTGGACCAGCGACGCGTGATTGCGCGACCCGGCTTTGCTCGATGATCGTGCCGCTCGCGCCCTGCGCGAACGCGGCGTCTAGAAAGTCATGCGCGTCAAATCGATCTCCACGCAGCGCTATGAAGAGCTTCCCCTGCATCGCCTCGCGCGTGTCGGTTGCGACCCCAGTCGGATGTGCCCGTGGTACTGACGACCACTCGCTCCCCAACGCCTGCGCGATATCATCAAAGGAGAGGAACTCCGGCAATTCCGAGCTCATGGCTTCCCACCACCTGCACGCTGTCGAAGCGCCTCGGCGGCCTGCGTCCTGTCATCGAATGAGAATTTCTGCGTTCCGATGATTTGGTAATCCTCGTGTCCCTTTCCGGCGATGAGCACGACATCGCCCTCGCGAGCCATCGATACGGCATACGCGATCGCCTTCGATCGATCCACTTCGATAACGACGCTCGCACGCGAGGAACTTGGCACGCCTTCTTTGACTTCCGCAATGATCGCGTGGGGATCTTCGGTCCGCGGATTGTCGCTCGTGATCACGACATCGTCTGCACCTTCGCACGCAACTTTGGCCATGCGCGGTCGCTTCGTACGATCGCGGTCTCCACCACAGCCGAAGACGACGCGAAGTCGCCCACCAGGCGGAAGCGTCTCGCGCAGCGTCCGAAGAACATTGGCGAGCGCATCGTCAGAGTGGGCGTAGTCGACGAGGACGCTAAATCCTGCGCCGCCCGTTGCAATCGGTTGCAGTCTTCCCGGAGGCGCTTCGCAACGCTCGAGGGCCCGAAGCGCTTCCATACTTGGCATGCCTGCAGCGATCGCGGCCGCGAGCGCCTGCAGCGCATTCATCGCGTTATGCCGACCTACAAGGCGCAACCGAATCGGGTGCGCCTCTCCTGGTCCAAAGTCGACGCCTCGAACTGTGACGTTCATCCCATCCGCAGACATCTCAGTGATCTCCCCGCTGTAGTCCGCTCGGATGTCCCTCAAACTCACGCACCACGGGAAAGCACCGGCTCGCTTCGCCGCGTCGATCATGGTGCTCGCGAACGGATCATCGGCATTGATAACCGCGACGCCTTCAGGTTGGAGCATCGAGAAGAGCATTGCCTTCGCCTTGGCGTACTCCTCCATCGACCCGTGATAATCAAGATGATCACCGGTAAGATTCGTGAAGATTGCAGTCTGAAACGGAACCGCCGCGACACGATGCTGCACGAGGGAATGGCTCGAGACTTCCATTGCGACAGCGGCGCAACCATTGTCAAGCATGCGCGCGAAGAGATTTGAGAGTTCGAACGCCGGTGGCGTGGTCAGGTTCGATGGCGCACGCATGAGTCCGTCATGGGTCTCAACAGTGCCAATCAAGCCACACCGGCGTGTCCCCTTTGTGAGCAGCTGCTGTAGGAGGTAACTCGTCGTGGTCTTCCCGTTCGTTCCTGTGACTCCGATGACATGCAGCGATTTCGCTGGATGCCCATGAAATCGTTCCGCGATCTCAGCTGCGGCGGCTGCCGGGTCAGAGACAAAAGCGATTGCGACGGACCTCGGCAATCCCGTTGGAAGCGCCGCGCCCTCGGCTGCGACGATTGCGGACGCTCCCGCCGCGACCGCTTGAGCGATGTACGCGGAACCATCCGTCTTCGTTCCAGCGCGAGCCAAAAAGAGACACTTCGGCTTCGCAAGCCGAGAGTCTTCGCAGAGGCTCCAAATTTCTGGATCCGCACCGTTTTCACTCGCCGCCGAAGCGACGCCAGCAATCAGTTTCGAGAATCGCATCGGTACAAACACTCAATCGTGATCGATGGGAAGTGGATCAGCAACGCGACCTCGCGCCCAATCCTTCAATCGCGGTAACACTTGTCGTTGAATGGCGATCTTGCCGCACGCCGCCGCGGGAATGGCGAGCAACATGCCGTAGATCCCTGCGATGGAACCGCCTGCGAGAATTGCAACCACGATCGTGACTGGATCGAGATTCGTTGCCTTTCCCGCGATGATCGGCGTCAGAATGTAGCCCTCGATCGACTGCACGATCGTGAAGATGATGACCGGCCAAAGCACGATCGCGAGAAGTCCCATCCGTTGCTCGATCGGCAGTTCGTACTGTGAAACAAGGAGCATGCCAATCGCGAGTGGGACGCCAACACCGCCGAGATAGGGAACGATGGAAAGTGCACCAGTGAGCGCACCAAGCGCAATCGCGTAAGGCACTCCGCAGAAGTGCCAGCCCACGCCAAATCCGATGCCCATGAGAACACAAATCACGATGCGTCCTCGGACGAATCCCGCAACTGCGCGATCCATGTCCGCGACCACACTCAACACCATTTCCTTCTTCTCGTCGGGAATGAGTTCACGCGCAAATGCGACGACGCGAGGAAACGAAACGCTAAAAAACCAGAAGTAAAACGGAATGAGGAAGGTCACAAGACTGATGCGGAACACCGTCAGTGCGAATGCAAGCATTTGGCTCGCGCTCGTGCCGAGGAGTGACACCCAAGGAATCTCGATCGCCGCGATGCCGTCCGCAATCTCGTTCACGATGCCGGAAGCTTGGGCAGGATTCGTCGCATCCGGTGGAACGACCGATCCTTCCGTCACGCTGGGCGGAACTGAATCGATCGCACCCTCGCTCGAAGGGAGCGGATGCCCGATACGGTCTAAGAGGTCCTTCGCGCTCTGTTGATACTCCGCGGGAAGTCCGTCGATCGCGCTCGAGAGCGCGCCGTCGTAACGCCCGCTCCGCGCTGACTCGAGGAGTTCGACGCCTTGCCCGATGACGATGGGCACTCCAATCGCGAGCGCGATGGCGAGGAACAACCCACTGACGAGGAGAATCAAACTGACAGCCACCGGTCGCGATACAAATCGGAAGGTGCAGAGGTACCGCACGACGGGTTCCATCAGATACGCGAGCGTGAGTGCCACGAGCAGCGGCACAGTCACCGTTCGCATCTGATAGCCCAGATACAGAATCGCGAGCACCACGCCGACCACGAGAATGTCTCGGATGCCTTGGATCTGCCAAAGATGCAACCGGTGGAGGTTCGGCGACTGAGCCCTGCTCGCGCTTCCACAGGAGGCGCAGGTGCAAGGCGGGTTCGCCCGCGACGAAGAATCAGTGGGTTCCGGAGTCGCCATCCATGGAGCTCCAATCTGCAAGTCGCGTGAGCGCCAGAATTGGCCTCGCGCGCGACTGCCGCATCCTACTCAAGTTACGCCAGGGTTGAGGGTGCTCCAATGCGGCTTCCACGGAAGCCGCGGAGATCGGGGCTTACCCGCGCCCGATGGAGTTCGCCAGTTCACGCTGAGAAAAAGCCTCTTCAAACTCATACACGCTGCCGAAATCCTCGAGGGAATCCTGCTCATTTCGGCTCATGAGTCCAGCCTCAATCAGCGTGTAAACCATCGTGCCGAAATCCATGGTTCGGTCCACCCCCCAATGCCGCAGGACGACCGGGGCAAGAAATCCGTAGCGAGAAATCGCGAGGTCGCGTAGTCCGAAGCAGAGCTGCTGACCGGAGATGTGTCCGCCACGGAAGGGTTCGACGGACTGTGCGGCTTGACCCTGCGAGAGCCTCTCGACCGTGTGCTGAAGCCCCTGCTGGAGAAACTCGTAGGCCTCAAGCGGATAGGGTCCGCGCGAACGGAGGAAGTCGTGAAGTTCTTCGCGAGCGAGGCTCATGGGTGGTACGGATCCTATCGACCACCGCCGCCCGTTTCCCGTAGCGGGAGCCCTTTCCCGTTCAAGACGCGCAATTCCTGCTTGAGTTTTCACGCAAGCTCACCCGCGGACGCTACACTCGCGCCGTTCAAGGAATTGCTGCCGTTTGCCTTCGAACAGCGCACCTGCGGAGACTTGCCGCAGGCCACCCTTTGGAGATTCAAGGAGTTTCGATCATGGAGCGATCGAAGCGTGCGCTTTCAAAAATTCAACAGCAGCTCAAGGCATTCATATGCGCTTCGACCTCATCGTCCTCGGCACTTCAACACTCGCACTCGCCACGCTCAGCGGCTGCATCCCACAGACGCAGTACGACGACCTCATGACGAACAATCGCAGCCTGAAACAGCAGGTTGCGCAACTCCAGGGCGAACTCGATACCTCAACCGCGAACGAGGAAATGCTGCGAAAACAGCTCGCGGAAGCTGCAGCGGATTTGTTGAAGGCGAAGACGCTTGCTGGCGCGAGTGACAGCGACATTCAAGCACTCACGGATCGCTACAACAAATTGCTTAGCCAAGTGAACGCACTCGATGTGCTTCCAAGTGATGTGTCGGCAGCGCTTGAAGAAATCGCTGCAGCGAGTGGCGGACTGCTGACCTTCGACAAGGCGAAGGGCATGCTTCGCTTCTCGAGTGATGTCACTTTCGATTCTGGTTCCGCACAACTCACCGACAAGGCCAAGGGCGTACTCGCGCAAGTCGCGAGCGTGCTCAACGGAGGATCCGCGAGCGGACTCGAAGTTCAAGTTGTCGGCCACACTGACAATGTCGGGATTCGCCGAGCTTCGACTGCAGCTGCCCATCCAACCAACATGCACCTCTCGGCGCACCGCGCCATTTCCGTTCGCGAGGCGCTCGTCACCGATGGGGTGGGCGCGAGCCGATTCATGGTTGCAGGATACGGTGAGTTCCGTCCCGTCAGCGAGAACACCGCAAAGGGTTCGCAAGCGAATCGCCGGGTGGAGCTCTACCTGAAGCCCTCGACCGAGTCGACCCCAACCGCAACTGCGGCGAAGACGACCGAGACCACATCCACCACAACGCCAGTCGCGACGACAAGCACCGACGACGACAACGTGAAGTGAGCGTGCGCGGCCTAGGGCGCGCACAGCTCGAGAGTTCACCGAACTGCTCCGATCGAGCAGTGATTCAGGCCTTTCCAAGATCCAAGCACAACGCCGCGCCCTGCGCGGCGTTGTGCCCTTCTGCGCGGCGCCGTTGGGTTGCAGCGGCGCGTTCGTTCCCGTGGCGCAAGTGCGGAGAATTCCTCGTTTCGCGTCTGAAATCAACGAATTTTCAGGACGCAATGATCGAAGGGGCTCGCCATTCCTTCACACGAACAACATCGAATCTGATTTGGAAATCGACCGTTCTGATCTAGACTCAGAGAACCCCGCTCGATCACGCGCCTAGGGTGCGTCGTCGAGGTTCTCGCCCTGCTGGTCTGCAAACCCTCCTGGAGATTGATCAAAGATGCGACGCGCTCTTCCCGCTTGTCTGTACATGGCGACAGGTTTGGCTTTCGCCAATACTTCCTTCGCCCAAGTCACACTCCATGAGGTTCGCGCGGATCAGCCCGGAAGCGACACTGAGGAGTACGTCGAGCTGAAGGGTCCGGCTGCAACCTCGTTGAAGGGATACAGCCTCGTCATCGTTGGCGATGACGACAATCAACTTCCGCCAGCGCAGAACGGTTCGATTGAACAAGTCATTTCCCTTCGAGGAAGCATCCCTGCGAGCGGGTACTTCGTCTGCGCGAAATCAACCCTGACGCTTGCGGTTCCCGATCTCATCGCGCCACTCGCGATTGAGAACACCGACAATGTCACGATTTTTCTCGTCCAAGGATTCACCGGCGCGGTTGGTGATGATCTCGATACCAACGATGACGGCACGCTCGATGTGCTGCCGTGGGCTAACCTCGCCGACAGCGTGTCAATGTGGAACGGCCTCGCCGATGGCGTCATCGACGACTTTGTCTACTCTCTTAATCGCGTCGGTCCAGACGCAGGATTCGTTCCCTATTCTTCGTGGAAGTGCGAACTCACCGCGCAGTGGAACGTCGGCACGCAAGATCCATACGCTGGCATCGATTCGCCTGGCGCGGCGAACGGACTGTGCGAGCCAGAGCCTGTTGTGATCAACGAGATTCGTATCGACCACCCCGGCGCCGACACGGATGAGTACTTTGAGCTCAAGGGCGCGCCCGGCTCATCGCTCGCTGGTCTCACCTACATCGTCATCGGCGACGGCTCCGTTGCGACCACGAAGAACGGCGTGATTGAGTGCGTCGTGCCGCTCGACACCTACACCATCCCCGGAGATGGTTTGATCTCCGTTTCGAAACTCGCGACGCTCGTCTTTGCGGGCAGCGTGGATGTGGGACCGATTGCAGCGATCAATTTCGAGAACAGCGACAATGTGACTCACCTCCTGGTTTCAGGATTTACCGGCACCTTGCTACAGGACCTCGACACGAACGAAGACGGCGTGCTCGACATCACTCCGTGGACAGCCGTTGTCGACTCTGTCGCACTCGTGAAGCCAAACACGGGAGTTCCCGCGACCGGCGATGAGTGGTGGTACTCCACGACCACCGTCGGGCCTGACACAACCTTCGTTGCGAGCCACGCGTACCGCTGCACCCCCGCAGGCACTTGGAAGATTGGCCCCTTCGATGGCGCAGCGCTCGGACGCGATTCGGCCGGTGACGCAAACGATGTTTGCACGGCGTGCGGACCTGGAACGGGAAGCTGCTTTGTTGCAGCGCTCACGCCGGGCTGCGCAGACATCGACTGCTGCAACGCAGTTTGTGTTGTGAATCCAGTGTGCTGCGACGCGACTTGGGATGCCTCCTGCGTCACGACGGCGCAAACAGCATGCATCAACGGTGCTCCAGCTCCGGCACTGCAAATCGCGGAACTGCGCGTCTCTGATCCCAGTGCGACCGATGTCAATGAGTATGTGGAGTTGACTGGCGCACCAGGCGCGTCGCTCAACGGCGTGACGCTCGTCGTGATCTCCTCACAAAACGCAGGCGTGAATCAGGGCAGAATCGAAGCCACTGTGAGCATGAACGGTCTTTCGATCGCGAAGGACGGTCGCATTCTGCTCACCGAAGCATCGTTCACCATGGACGCGCTCCCCGATGCGCTTCGCTTCCTCTCGTTCAACGACTCAGGCACGAAGAACTACTACCTCGTCTACAACTTCACAGGCATCGTCGGCGATGACCTCGACACGAACGATGACTGCACGTTTGACGTCACTCCCTGGCAGAGCGTGATCGATGCGGTTGCGCTTCTCGACAATGAAGTGAACTGCGCCTACGCCCCCGTGAGCGTCGGCCCAGATGGCACGAACCTCGCGCCTCACTTCTTCCGCTGCGCCGATGGTTCACCGCGCATGGGTCACTACGATCCATTCGATCTCACCGGCTACGACACGCCAGGCCTTGCGCCCGGCGCGATCTGCCCAGCGATCAATTCCTGCGGTGCGCCGAACAAGTCTGACTGCCGCGTTGCGGTGGCAACTCCAGGCTGCTCGGATGCGGTTTGCTGCGACAGCGTCTGCTCCATTGACCCGACGTGCTGCGAAATCGTGTGGGATCAAGCGTGTGCGGATCGTGCAAACTGCTCGTGCTACCCCGATGCGCTTCCCGCAGAGGTTCGAATCAACGAGATTCGCATCGATGATGTTGCACTGGCAGCTGATCTCCAGGAGTACTTCGAGTTGGCGGGCGCACCAGGCACGAGCCTCTCGGGATTCACCTATGTTGTGATCGGCGACGGTGTCGCGGTTCAAGGCTCGGGAGTCATCGAGTGCTATGTCGACCTCGATTGCACTGAGATTCCTGCAAGTGGATACTTCGTGGCAGGTACCTCGACCTTCACGCTTTCAGCCGCCGATCTGGTCAGTCCGTACATTCTCTTTGAGAACAGCGACAATGTGACGCACATGCTCGTGTACGGGTTCACCGGAAACATCGGGATGGATCTCGATGTCGATGACGATGGTGGACTCGACTTCACGCCGTGGACCCACATCGTGGATTCGGTCTCTCTGATCGAGTCTGAGGTTCTTCCACCGGTCGGTACAGAGTGGGCATACAGCGCGAATCGCATTGGACCGGACGCTTCCGGCGCCACGCCTTCCGTACCGTTCCAGGTGAGCTACTGCTCGACGAGCGCCGCGTGGGCGATCGGGTTGCAAGACCCAGCCGCAGCCGGAACGCTTGACACGCCGGGCGCGGTGAGCGTTGGTTGCGACAAGACCAGCAATCCTTGCGTCACCGACTTCAACGCCGACGGCGTCACCGACGCTGCGGACTTGGCGTCGCTCCTGAATGGTTGGGGCGCATCTGGCGCGACCGATCTCGATGGCAACGGCACAACGGACGCCGCTGACCTCGCAACTGTGCTCAACGCTTGGGGCGCGTGCCCGTAAGCACTGAGCCCTGTCTTCCGATTGCATCCACCAACACCCTCGGACTCGTCCGAGGGTGTTGTGCATATTTGCTACGCTTGCGAGCGTTCCATGGTGCTCGCACTCGCCCGACTCTCCTCGCTCGGCATCAGCGTTCGACTGTTCTTTGATCGGATCGGTCGTTTCTCGCGGTTTTCCGCCCGAACGCTCACGCTCGTTGGAACTCATCCTTCGGCGTGGATGCGATGGCGCAACATCGGTCCCCTGCTCTTCTCGGTCGGCGCTTCAAGCGTCGTCGTCGTCAGCATCACTGGAGCATTCATCGGCATGATCCTCGCGCTCGAGGGCTACGACCAGTTCGCGGCGCTCGGGCAAGAAGCGCAAATGGGAGGCGTGATCGCGGCAGCTGTCGTGAAGCAAATCGGCCCAGTCTTGGCAGCGGTGATGCTCGCCGGCCGCGTTGGAGGCGCGCTTGCCGCCGAGCTCGGCACGATGAATGTCACCGAACAACTCGACGCGATGCGCGCGATGAGCGCAGATCCGATCAAGACACTGGTCGTTCCCCGTGTGGTCGCGTGCGTTGTGATGACCCCAATCTTGACGATCTACTCGGATCTTCTAGGCATCCTCGGGAGCTTCGGCATCATCTGTGGGTTGTACGGCGTCACTCGCGCTGACTACTGGTACTCGACGACGCAGTTCCTGAGCGGTTGGGATCCACTCAACGGCGTGCTGAAGAGCCTCGCATTTGGACTCGCAATCGGGCTGATTAGCTGCTATCGCGGATTCCGCTGCGAGGGCGGAGCGGCGGGCGTTGGACGAGCGTCGACGCAGAGCTTCGTCACGAGCTTTCTCACGATCATCGTCATCAATCTTGTGCTCGCGCAATTCCTGCAAAGCCTGCAGCGTTGGATGGATCCAGAGACGCTTCGCACCCTCGCAAGTTAGCGCCGGTGCATAGAGACAACGCCTGAGGAACTCGTATGCACGATCTCACCAGAACCGCTTACACGATCGCACCGCTGCGCGCGTTCATGTTGACGCTGCTCCTCTTGACGCCTCCAGCGATCGCGCAAACCAAGGAACCACTGCAAACGAGCCCCGATACTCCGCCGGTCTCCACCACCGATGAGAACGCACCCGTTGTTCTCATGCGAAAGTCCCCGAGGATTTCTGAGATCGAGTTTGAAGTGATGGTGGGTTCACAAGGCAGCGTGAATCAAAATGGTTCCGTGCTTTGGCAACTTGGTCCGACGACCTTTTCGCTTCCGCTCATTCAGAAAGGCACGAGCGCAGACCTCGACCCAAGTTTCGGCGGCGCGCGCGTATGGTTCGAGGGCAAGGAGGTTCCCGCTGCGAAGCTCTCGATCGTCATGCAGCCATCGGTTGCGGGAGCGACCAAAGTCGATATCGGGATTCCGAGCACAAATTGCACCAGCATCCGCGTCAACATTCGCGCGCTCATGCAACTCTGGAAGATCGAGATCGATGAGGCGGCCGCGAGAAAGATCGCCTGGCCGCGTGAATGGCCCGAAGTCGTTCGCCCATTCCTTGCAGAGGATGATTTCATCCATCCGAGCGATCCGATGATCAATGCGTTCGTTGCGCAGACGACAAAGGGCAATCTCCGAACTGTCTCGCCCTATGACGCCGCCAAAGAACTTGTGCTTGCGACGCTCAAGTCCTTCAAGAACTACTCTGCGCAATACACGCTGCGGGGATGGAACGGTTCGATTCGCGGCCTGAACTTCGGCGGCAACTTCTCCAATGCCGCGATGATTGGCAACGGAACTTCGGTCGACGCGGCGCTTTCCTGCGTTGCGGTTCTCAGAAATGCCGGCATTCCAGCGCGTGTGGTGTATGGCGGAACACGCGAGAACGGCGCGGTACGAGGCGGCGAACGAGCGAGCAGCACCACCTACATCACATGGTGTGAGTTCTATCTTCCGAGCGCCGGCTGGATTCCCTTTGACCCTGCGTTCTTGAAGAGTCGCGTCAATGGGACCATGGACCTCTCAAAGGCGTGGAAGGGCTTTGGCAATCTCGATTGGCTCGATGAGTGGATTCCGTACTCATACACGCCGATCCCGCGCGGAAGCAACTGCGCAGACTGGCCTGCACTCTGGGGCTGGACAGGTCCCAACATCGGATGGACGCCGCAGAACATGCTCAACAACAATCCGCAGAGCGCGATCACCAATGTGACGCTCCGATTTACGAGCCGAGGTCGAGGCAAAGTCAACCAAGAGCCCGCGCCGCGCCTGCCGTCCTAACTCGTTTGATGCCGACGATCACTTGCGCCGGCGCACGGTGCGCTTTGCACCAATGATGATGCGCTGGTTGTCACTCGCGCCGATTGTGGTTTGCGAACTCGTCGTGTGCGTTCCGATACTTGTGCCCGCCACGGTGCCTTCCGCGAGAATTCCAGAGAGTTGCAGCGTCGTGGAAAGCGTCGCGGCGTCGTGCGATCCGACGAGATACCGCTGGCGAATCGCGATGGACTCGCCAAATGCGGGAAGCATCGCGGACTCAACTTGTTTACGGCGCGCGGTTGGATCATGCGCCGCGATCGCGACCGCCGCGCGCAGTTCCGCGGCCCGTCGGGGTACCGTGCGAAGATCCGACGGGCCAGGAAGCGCCGCAGCAAATGCGACACCATCGGACGCGATGCTCACCGCGCTCACACCCGCTTCCACGCCAAGCATGCCTCCGTCGTCATCCGCATCAAGAACGAGTTGCATCCTTCCGTCAAACGCAGATCCCGGTGGAACGGCACCTGGGAGTGGAAATTCGAGCGTTGCGTCGAAGGGCAACTGACGGTCGCTTCGGTTGCGGACCGTGCACGAGCCAGTGACTTCCATACTCCTTGTGCCTTGCGCGTGCGATGCCATCGGCGGAATCGAATAGGCCCACTCCATCTGAGCTCCGCTTTCCAGCGCGGTCGTCCCGGTCCAACTCCATCCGCCACCGGCGACTGACTCGCCTTCACACACGGACTCCATGACCACGCCGTCTCGGCCGCGCACAACGATTTTCATCGGCGGCACCGTCATCGCGTGCGACGATCCAAGAATGGTGAGTGCAAAAACAGCAAGCATGGGAATTCGCGTGCCTCCAATGTCAGATGCGATCACCCTGCGCGCGTGCGATGCAGCGATCCTACGAAATCACACCCAAGCGACTTGACCGGTCGTGCGGGTTATGCGTGCGATGCGGGGTCCGAACAGGTGTTAAAGACGCGATATGAGCGCGTCCGCGAACGCAAGAGTCCCGAGCTTTCCGCCGATGTCGCCGGTCTTCTCACCCGCTGCGAGAGCCCCGTCGTATGCGTTTCGAATACGCGTCGCCGCTGCGGCGAACTTCGCGTCCCCACGCGACTGCGTCATCCAATTCAGCATCATCACGCCCGACATGATGAGCGCGAGCGGATTCGCAATGCCCTTGCCTGCGATATCCGGGGCAGAGCCGTGCACCGCCTCAAACACCGCACCCTTCTCACCGATGTTCGAGCCCGGCGTCACGCCAAGACCGCCGACAAGACCGGCGCAGAGGTCACTCATGATGTCGCCGTAAAGATTCTCCGCAAGAATAACATCGAAGCGCGTTGGGTCTTGCACCATGCGCATGCATGCGGCGTCGATGATGAGTTCTTCATAGGCGACATCAGGGAACTCAGCGTCATGCACTTCCCGCGCGCATCGGATGAACATGCCATCCGTCAGTTTCATGATGTTGGCTTTGTGAAACGCACTCACCTTCTTGCGCCCGCGCTCTCTTGCGTATCGGAACGCAAAGCGCGCAATGCGCTTGGATGCCTCTTCGGTCGTCAGCTTGATGCTCGTCGCGACTTGAGGCGTGAGTTGATTTTCGATCCCGACATACAGACCCTCGGTGTTCTCTCGGATGATCACGAGATCCACTTGGTCGTAGCGCGTCTTCACACCGTGCATCGTGCGAACCGGACGCACTGCGCTGTAGAGGTCAAGCGTCTTGCGCAGCAGCACATTGACCGAGCGAAACCCGCTCCCAATCGGTGTCGTGCATGGCCCCTTGAGCGCGACGCCACACTCCGCGATCGTGGAGAGCGTCGACGCCGGAAGCAGCTCCTTTTCACCCGCGCGGAGCGCCGCCTCGCCAGCGTTTCGCTCAATCCATTCGATGTCCACGTCAGTTGCGTCAATGACCTTGCGAGTGGCGACCGCAACTTCTGGACCAATCCCGTCGCCGGGAATGAGGACTACTTTCGTTGACATGGGGGACTACTTTGAGGCTAGGTCTGCGATGGAAAGTCGCGCAGAATAGCGGTTGCCCGCGTCGCTGCGCAGAGCCGTATGATCGGCGCCTCGTGCAGGAGCACTCCCAAGAATCACCCTCGCAAATCGCCGCCGATTCGGCTGCGACTTGCGAAAGCGCATGCAGCGTGGAAAGCGCCGAGATACTCCTCATGGGCGGAGGTATAGCGGCGCTCTGGACCCTTGCGAGACTCCGAGGGCGCGGATTTCGCGTTGCCCTCATCGAACCTGGGCGATTGGGACAGGGCCAGACCCTTGCATCGCAAGGCATCATTCACGGCGGATTGAAGTACACGCTCAGCGGGCTCTTCAACCAACGCGCAGCTGCGGTCGCAGCGATGCCCTCGCGGTGGCGGGCAGCGCTCGCTGGAAAACCGGAACTTGGCGACCCAAGTCTCACTGGCGCGACGGTCCTCTCTGAGCACTGCCTTCTTTGGCGATCAAGCGGCCTTGCAGCGGCCTTAGGCATGATCGGCGCGCGAGCCGGATTGCAAACTGCTCCAACGCTTGTTCCTGACGCTGAGGTTCCCGCGCTCCTTCGCTCGGCAACCGGAAGCGTGTACCGCGTCGATGAGCCCGTCGTGCAGACAGCGAGTGTGCTCGAGACGATCCGACGCGCGCATCAAGACGCGATGCTCGCAGCGGATGGGATCGGTGCCCTTGAGTGGAGCAACGCTCGTCTGCGCCTCAAGACCGCGCATGCGGGCGTGATCGAGTGCAAGTCTGTACGGCAGATCATTGTGGCTGCGGGCGGAGCAAGCGAGGCGATCGTCGAACAACTTGGCGTCGCAACCTCGGATTCACCACGATTCGTCCGCCGCCCCTTGCACATGGGATTGGTCCGCGCTCGAGCTGGATGTCCACCGTTACCTGCGTTCTGTGGGCACAATGTGGATGGCAAACAAACTCGCGTGACGATCACCAGCGGTGTTGACGCTCAGAGAGGGTGCGTCTGGCAGGTTGGCGGAAAAATCGCAGAGGACGGGGTTGCCATGTCTGAAGGCGAGTTTCGATCGCGCCTCCAAGCCGAGCTTCGTGAAGTGCTCCCGCTTCTTCCGCAAGATGTCCTTGAGTTCGCGAGTTACCGCGTTGATCGGGTGGAGTTCGCCGGCGTCTCAAGGCAAGAGGATGCAGCACTCGAGCGAGTAAGCCAAGCGATCAGCGTCGCACTGCCTTTGAAACTAGCACTCGCGCCTCTCCTCGCGGAGCGCATCGAGGCGGAACTCAGGGCGCAAGGACTTCAACCGCACGCCACGCCAACAACGAGCCGCAAAGTGCTTGCAACGCCGGTCGTCGGTCGTTTTCCCTGGGAGGAGCGCGAGTGGACACATTGAAGCTGCCGCGCCGAAGTTCGACGCGACTTGGCATTGACCTTGGAGTGATCGCGTTTGGTGCGTTCAAGATCGGGCGCAACACCCAAACGAAGTACGCGCAACCGTACGCGCTCCCAAGCGATGCCGAAGTCGAGCGCCTTCTCGACCAAGTCCGCGCGTGCGGTGCAAATCTCATCGACACTGCTCCAGCCTACGGAAGCAGCGAGACGCGACTCGGTGCGCTCCTCCAACCAAGCGGCGGGATGTTGATCTCGACGAAAGTGGGTGAACGATTTGAGCATGACACTTCGAGTTACGACTTTTCGCCGCGCGCTGTGCGTTTGAGCGTGCAAGAGAGTCTGACACGACTTCGACGCACCAAGCTCGACCTCGTATGCGTCCACTCTGACGGTTCGGATCGTCGCATCCTCGAGCGCGATGGAACGATCGGCACCCTTCGCGAACTGCAGGCTGAAGGGCTCATCTCACGCATTGGTTTCAGTGGGAAGACGGTTGAAGGCAATCGGTTGGCATTGATGAGCGGCGCCGTCGACGCGCTCATAGTCGAGTTTCACCCTCTCGATGACTCCCATCGAAGCGTCATTCGAGAAGCGCACGAACGAGGTGTGGCAATCCTCGTGAAAAAGCCGCTTGCCTCGGGTCGAGTTCCGCCGAAAGAAGCGATCCCATTCTGCCTCGCGGAGCCGGGCGTCACAACACTCGTAATCGGCACGCTGAGCCGAGAGAACTTCGCGGAGAATTGCCGTCTCGCAGTGGAGTTCGAGCAGAACCGCTCCGAGCCGAATTCGACGATCTGAAGAGGCGCTCGGCATCCCACGCCGCTCCGAAGAACGCCACCGTCGATCTCGCTCACGCACGAGCAGCACACCGCAAGCGACCATGAAACAAAGCGAGGGTCGCGAAACGCGACCCTCGCTTGAGATTTCAAGGAATTCGATCAGATCATGAATCTGTGCGGACGCCGGCGATCGCTTCGGCGGGAATCGTGAGCTTCATACCCACGCGAAGGTTGGCTGGATCGCTACCGATCGCGCCCTTGTTCGCCGCATAGATCTTCTGCCAGAGCTTGCTGTTGCCGTAGGACTTGCGGGCGATCTTCGAGAGGGTGTCGCCTGCGACGACGGTGTAGTTGCCGCCGCCGTTGGAGGATCCTGCGGTGTTCGAGGTCACTGCTGGCGCTGCGGTACGCGGAGTCGAAACTGGCGAGGCTGAAGAGGCGCTCGCGAACGAGTCCTTCGAAGGGATTCGGAGCTTTGTTCCAACCTTCATGCGGTTGGGATCAACCGATGGGTTTGCCTTGGCAATCGCGGTCCACTTCGATTCAGAGCCGAGCAAGCGAGACGCGATGCCGCCAAGGGTGTCACCCGACGCAACGGTGTAGGTCGACTCGCCGCTGGCTGCTCCGGCCGGCGAGCTAGAGCCTCCGTCTGTCGTGTTCGTTGGCGTCGTGCTGATTGGCCGCGGCGAACCGTTGTTCGGACTTGACGAGCCTGGCGTGGAGAAGTTGCCAGAGCCGTTGTTGCCATTGTTCGCGATCGTGACGGGTGCTGGCGCGGGGAAACCGTTACGGAATCCGTTGGTGCCTTGGTTGCCGAGCGTCGATCCGTTGCCGCTTCCAGGAGTCGTTGCTGGGTAGTCGCCCTTGCCCCCGCCACTGCCTGCGCCGTTCGACGAATCGCCGGTTGCGATGCGAGGGTCAACAAAGGGGCGAGCGGCAGGGACGCCCACTGGCGCGCCTGAGTTTGGCGCTGGAGCTGGCACGGTTGGATTAGGCGAAAGCGTGAGGGTTGCTGGACCAGTCGATGGTGGCAGCGGGAAGCCATTCGCTGCGCCGGACCCAGGCAAGCCTGGTGTCGTCGAGCCAGAATTCGCCCCGAAGGTGTTGGTCGGGATTCCACCCGTTCCACTACCAAGGGTGGTGTTCACAGGTGGGGTAACAGGAGTCTTCGCCTTAGGCGTCGAAGTCCATGTGTAGATGATCGTTCCACCGACGATCACCACGAGAGCGCCTACCGCGATCTTGGTACCGGTTGGCATGTTCATGAGAGAGGCCTTCCCTGAAATTCATTCAGATCGCAGAACTGCTTGTTTTGAGCCAAATTCTGAGATCCATTGCGAGCGCTCCTCCCTGACTCCGGCATCCGTTCCGGGGGAGAAGACGCGACATTGATTCTTGAAGTGGTGGTTGCTCACCACTCGCTACCACTGTAACGAATTCATCGACGCGCGGGCGTCTTCGCGTGCAAAATGAAAACGAGCGCCTTCAAATTTTTGAAGGCGCTCGAGAATCTGTTGGCGCGACACTTGTGTGCGAGGCTGATGCTCAGACCGAGGTCAGACTCGTCGCATGCTTCGGAGCCGCAGCGAGCGCGGCCTTTTTCCGCTCTTCTTCCTCGACCTTCGCGCTGTAAGCGAGCGGCGCGGCGATCGCAACGGAACTGAAAGTACCTGCGATGAGGCCGATGAGGAAGGTATAGGCGAAAGGCCGAATGCCCGTGCCGCCGAACGCGATCAGCATGATCGCCGTGGCGAGCGTGCTACCACCAGTCAGCACGGTTCGGCTGAAGGTCTGGTTGATCGAGTCATTCAGACACTCTCGACTTACCCAACTTCGCTTCCCGCGGTTCTCGCGAACGCGGTCAAGGATGACCACCGTGTCATTCAGGGAGTACCCGATGATCGTCAGGAGACCCGCAATGACATTGATGTCGATGCGATACTCCTCGATGTAAAGCGCAGAACCGATTCCTGTGCTCGCCATGGGAATGCTGATGGCAAGGAACCCGAGGCATACGATGACATTGAAACTGACGGCGACCACGGTTGCCGCAGAGAATCGGAAGCTACCGAACCGGATCCAGATGTACCCGAGCATGAGGATGAGCGCGAGCACCGTCGCTACGAGGGCGCTCGCGGCAAGGCTCTGAGCAACCACTGGCGAGAAGCTGGAGACTTGATCGAGGCTCGCCTGCTGCGAAAGAGCGGTTGAGACGACCTTCCACTCTTCGTTGGCGACCGTCCGGTCCCAAGCCTCCGCGTCGATCTCAGCCCAGTTTCCGGCCGGATCGGTGACCAAGACGGCGAGCGCGGTGGCGCCCTTGCTTGGATCGGATGGATCGACGAACGCGAGCGGGACGACTTGGGTCTTTCGGCCGGCAGTAGACGACCACTCCGGCTGAAGGCGCATCTGCATGATCCGCTCGGCCGCGTCTTCAGGGGCGACTGGAGGATCGATGCTGTCGATCACAACCGCCACACCACTTCGGAACTCGCCGATCGGCTGCGTCGAAGCATTTGGACGACCGATCGATTCACCGACCGTCGCGCGGTCGGGCCGCTTCGTGTACTGCCGATGATCGGTCGAACCAGCGCCCGCAAACGCAAGCGGGAGCTTCATGTCGCGATCGTTGGCGAACTCGCGAACCACGGAAGCGACGATGTTCTCGGTGATCTTCGACTCGTCGAAGCCTTCCGGAAGCGACGACGGATTGCCCGCGCGGATCTGGAAACTCGACGCGTTACTCTCGGCGCCACCGGCACCGAGCGTGAGCACATTGGCTGAGCGGAGTTCGCGCAGCACGATGTCGTCTGGATGATCCTCGCCGATCTTGCGAACGCGAGCCTCAACATCCGCGCGATGGAGCAACAGCCTGCCCTCGGCGTCAGCTTGCTCGCCAGGTCGCGCCGCTCTCGTCGAAAGCGTCATCGCAACACCGCCGCGGAACTCAGTCTCGAAGATGTCGTTGCCGCGCGCGAACAGCGCGACGACCGCGAAAATCGCAGTGATCGAGCTGACCGTCAGCAGTGCTGGCTTGAGCTTCACCCAGTCCGCGTGCGGACGAAGGGCGCTCGAGACGGCTGGCACAACCGACGGAAGCATGGGAAGCTTCGTCACGCCGAGCGGTCCCGTCAGAATGTTGAAGAACAGGCGAGTCACCCAAAGGCCGGTGAACAGCGTCGTAAACACGCCGATGCTCATGGTGAGGGCGAATCCCTTCACTTCGGTCGCGCCGACATTGTAAAGAACAACGCACGCAATCAAGTTGGTGACATTGCCGTCGACGATTGCGCTGAGCGCACGCGAGTACGCGTTCTTGATCGCCTCTTTCAGTCGCTCGCCCTTTTCCAACTCCTCGCGGATGCGCTCGTAGAT
>SXGU01417061.1_pt1 | contig 48865 bp, 68 predicted proteins | sample 3174531 | NCBI WGS metagenome assembly SXGU01 (sample SAMN11356863, study PRJNA531348) | freshwater metagenome | isolation source: freshwater sample F1-140 | place: China: Fuxian Lake, Yuxi | collected 2017-12-25 | reverse complement strand
CTGCCGTTCTACCATTGAACTACACCCGCCCAGAAAATCAACCCCAAAACCAAATCCAAGCGTATTTCAGATATGGCGTTCTAATGCACTGCCACACAAAATGCAACAATAGATTTGCAAAAACAATTGTGCAATTCCTTGACTTGAACCATCTTTTTTTAATCATTCCTTAAATATTATATGTCATAGGCAGATGATATTGAGTTATTTAGGGAATTTTATGCGCTTATCAAGCATTGCTTTTTTCACTGTCACCACCTGCCTTTCTACTGCTGCATTCGCTGATCCGCTAACGCTTGATGGAACTGGTTTATTAACTGGAGGAACTTATAGCCGCGCCAACGGAATAAGCTCCGACGGCAGCACAGTATTTGGAGAGGCAGAAGATTCCAATTTTGATGTGGCAGCATTCCGCTGGACAGAGTCTGGTGGAATTGAAAGTTTAGGCTTCCTAGCAGGTGCGATAGCCAATACAAGTATTGCCCGCGCTGCAAGCGCAGATGGCAGCGTAATCGTTGGGAATGCCACTGGAGCAACTAACAATAGGGCATTCCGCTGGACACAAGCTGGTGGTATGGAAAATTTAGGAACGCTTGCTGGCGGAACTTTTAGCTTGGCACATGGTGTAAATGCAGATGGCAGTGTAGTTGTCGGACGGTCTGGATCTGCTGGTGGCACAAGGGCTTTTCGCTGGACACAGGGCGGAGGTATGGTCAGCTTGGGAATACTGGCTGGTGGAAATTATAGTATTGGTAATGCAGTAAGCGCGGATGGTAGTGTAGTAGTTGGAGAGGCAAACGATGCGTCAACTAATAGCAGAGCTTTTCACTGGACACAAGGCGGAGGCATGGTCAGCTTGGGAATACTGGCTGGTGGAAATTATAGCCTCGCAACTGGTATAAGTTCTGATGGTAGCGTTGTGGTTGGATATGGTGATGACGGCTCTAGTGAAAAAGCTTTTCGCTGGACACAGGGTGGAGGCATGGTCAGCTTAGGAATACTTACTGGTGGTAGCTATAGCAATGCCAATGCGGTGAGTGCTGATGGTAGCGTTGTAGTTGGGGTGGCTGATGATGGATCGGTTGGTAAAGCAATTCGCTGGACGCAAGCTGGTGGCATGGAGTCACTGGAAACCGTATTGACGGCAGGAGGAGTTAATCTAACTGGCTGGACATTGGACACCGCCAATGGGGCAAGCAGCGATGGGAATATAATTGTTGGCACGGGAACTCATAACGCGCAGCAAGAAGCGTTCATCGCCTCGTTTGGTGCATCTGCTGGTGTTACAACGCCAGCAAATTTAGCGAGATCGCTCAGCGAAGCCAGTGTTCCTTCGCAACAAGGGCAAGCGATTGCCAGCAATGGGGTTGGGCAGTCTATGTTCGCGGCTGGGCAGGCTTTGTCGTCCTTTGGCTCGCCATCCACGCCAAAACAAGTAGCAGCCGCAACGCCACAAACCATGTCTGATTATGAACCAGCGGCTGGCAGTGTCGCGTTTCCAGAACAGCATAAATATGCTGGATATTTGGTGGGAACACTGGCGGCTGGGCAAGACAATAATTTCAACAACTATGGATTAAACGGCACAGTGGGCTTGGTGGCGCGGGCGGGCGAAGATTTAGCAATTGGCGGCGGAATTATTGGCGGTGGCAGCAGTTCGCGCTTGGCTTATGATGGCAATAGCAGTGTGATAGCATCGGGTGGCTCGGCTGTCGTGGCTTACGAACCAGCATCAGGAACGCGCTTATACGGCACGGCAATGGCGGTTTATTTGGATACCAGCACCGACAGAAATTATGAAAACGGAAGCGGAATTGACAGCTCACACGGCGAAACTAGCGGGATGGGCTATGGGCTAGCTGGTCGCGGCGGCTATTCTTTTGCGCTTGCCAACAACAGCTCAATTATGCCATACGGCGAACTGCAATGGTCACAAACCGACATGGATGCTTATGCCGAAACTGGTGGCGCATTTCCCGCCTCATATACCGACCAGCAAAATCACATTTTAACTTCCAGAGTTGGTGTTGAGATTGCTCATTCGCCAATCGCTAATTTACAGCTTCACGGTCGCACAGCTTGGGGACATAAAATCAATGGCGATGGTGGCAGCATAACCGCAACTACTATTGGTCTTACGCAACAATTCAACCCAAAATCTGGTGATGATAATTGGGGAGAAGGAGCGGTTGGCGCAGTGTGGAGCATGTCCGATGCCGCAAAGGTCAGCGCGGAATTTAGTGGGGGTATCGGTAAAACCGAAGACCCAGCGACTAGGCTTACAGTTGGTCTTGCTTACGGATTTTAATAATAGATTTGCAAACTTCTATACACAGTAGTAAAAAACATTGGCTTGTTACTTTACAAGCACCCACAACCAGCAAAAACATTGGAGATTTGCCATGAAAACTTCACTAACTATAGCCTTAGTTCTCGCTACCATTTCAACTGCGTCTTTCGCACAAGATCCTGCACCAGCAGCTACACCACCAACTCAAGCACCAGCCGCAATGCCGATGCACGATGGCAGCATGATGGGCGGCAATAAAGACCGCGCAGGCAAGCACATGGAGCGCGTATTCGAAGAAATGGATACCAATAAAGATAGCGTAATCAGCAAAGAAGAATCGGCTGCTTTCGGCGCGAAGAAATTTGATGAGCGCGATGCAAATAAAGACGGCAAAGTAACCAAGGAAGAATGGGAAGCTTTCCGCAAGGCGAGAATGGATTCATATCGTCAGAACAAGAACCCGATGCCGCCTACTGCACCAGCTCCTACCGATAAAAAATAGCTTTTTAGTGATAAGTGGTGAGTGACAAGTGGCGGGAAATCTTACCTCTTGTCACTTACCACTCGTACATCCTCAATTGTCAGGCTAACCGTTTGCTTGCCGTTCCATTCTTGAAGGCGCATAGTTCCTGCGACATCTAGCGTTTGTCCGCGAGTGGCGAGCAGAGCGTCGCCAAGCGGAGCTCCCACACTACGAAAGCTAATGGCGGATAGCCGCGCATTGCTTAACTTATCAATAAATAATGTTTTGACATGATGCTCGCCGACTATTTCTGGCTTGAGATTCACCACATTCTGCACCATAAATCGCGGCTGCGGATTTCCCTGCCCGAATGGTGCGAGTTTTTCCAGTTTCAGCATCAGCTCTGGCGTTGCGCCCGCTATGCTGATAATTCCGTCTATTGATAGTTTTCGTTGTCCCGCCACGGCTTGCAACTGCGCCGCCATGTGGCTTTGCAGGAATTCAGCGAGGGCAGAAATTTTCTCCTCCGCCACGGTGAAGCCCGCCGCCATTGCGTGTCCACCGCCAGCTATCAGCAACCCTGCCTCCATCGCTGCGATTACGCCCGCGCCAAAATCAACGCCTGAAACACTCCTCGCCGAGGCTTTGCCGATGCCATCAACCACGCCGATAATCGCCGTTGGTTTGTTGAATTTATCCTTCACCCGCCCCGCGACAATGCCGATTACGCCCGCGTGCCAGCCTTGCCCCGCGATTACCAGCAGCGGCGAACCAGCGTCCATTTTCTCCGCTTGCGCCATCGCTGCTTCCAACACACCCGCCTCAATTGCCTTGCGCTCGGCGTTATATTGCTCCAATTCGCCAGCGATTTGCTTGGCTTCGCTCGCGTCCTCGCAGGTCAGCAAACGCACGCCAAGATCCGATTTTCCCACGCGCCCACCCGCATTGATCCGCGGGCCTATTATAAATCCGCAACTATATACGCTCGGTTTTTCGTCTGATTTCGCCATGTCAAGCACCGTGGAAATGCCGATATTGCGCCGCGCTGCCATAACTTTTAGCCCCTGCGAAACAAAGGCGCGGTTGACACCAGTCAGCGGCACAACATCACAGACTGTGCCGAGAGCAACAATATCCAGCCATTGTTTTATGTCGGGTTCGGCAATCGTAGTGAAGAAATTGCGACCGCGTAGCTCGCGGTTAATCGCAACGATTAGCAAAAACGCAACGCCAACCGCCGCCATTTGCCGATGTGGTGAGGTTTCATCCAAGCGGTTTGGGTTGATGATGGCGACTGCCTCTGGCTTTCGTGCCTCGCCGAGATGGTGATCCACCACGATTACATCCAGCCCCGCCGCCTTCGCCGCCGCCAGTGGCTCAAACGCCAGCGTTCCGCAGTCAACAGTGATAACCATTGACACCCCTTGCCCGCGCAAAGCCAGCAAGGCTGGTGCATTCGGCCCGTAACCTTCCTTCATACGGTCGGGAATATATATTGTTGGGTTTATTCCAAGAGCGCGGAAATAACGGGCGAGCAAGGCGGATGATGTCGCGCCGTCAACATCATAATCACCCCAGATGGCGATTTTTTTGCCCGCCAGCACAGCGTCCGCCACCCGCGCCGCCGCCTTGTCCATATCCAACAAATGCGAAGGGTTGGGCAGCGAATTTTTGAGGGTCGGGTTTAGAAAATCCTCCGCCGCCTCCTCACTAATTCCCCGCGCCACCAGCAACCGCGCCACAATCTCTGGCAAATCATGCGCGCGCATCATCGCCGCAACCACTCGTTCGTCCACCTCGCGCAAACTCCAGATACGGTTGGTGGTGGATGGATTGTTGTTATCCAACCTCATCTTCCCGCCAAAGCCTCCAAAGCTTTGTCGTGTGTTTTCCTGTTCGCGCTGGCGATTACCTTGCCGTCGGAGGCTAGGGTTAGTGGATTTCCCGCCCAATCGGTGATGATGCCCCCTGCCCCTTCAATAACAGGCACAAGAGCGCAAAAATCATAAGGTTTCAGGCAAACATCCACGAATAAATCAAACTGACCGCTGGCGAGCATGGCATAACCATAAGCATCGCCGCCAATATTCGTATGCGAGCAAATTTTCCGCACTCTTTCAAACGCCATCGCCTCATCCACGCTAAAATAATAAGGTGCGGAAGTTGTGCCAATCAGCGTTTGCGCGGAGAGGTTTTCTGCGCGAGTTTTGACGATTTTTCGCACGCTATTTACATTGCAAGCCGTGGCATTTCCAGCAACGCCGAGCCATCTTTCGCGCAAAATTGGCTGGTCAATAACGCCAACAACTGGAACGCCATTATGCAGCAAGGAAATAAGCGTGGTAAAGGTTGGGAAACCCGACATAAAAGCGCGAGTCCCATCAATCGGGTCAATCACCCATTGATATTCGCTTTCGCCGCGCAGATTGCCAAATTCCTCGCCAATAATTCCGTGCGCTGGGAAAACCGCCTCAATACGCGCCCGAATAACGCTTTCCACCGCCCTGTCCGCCTCGGTCACTGGGCTTGTGTCCGCCTTGCTTTCCACACCAACAGGCTTTCGAAACCATGAACGCAAAACTTCGCCGCTTGCATCTGCTAATTGGTTTGCTAAACTCGCAAAATCATTGTAAATATTTGCTTGCAAAATTATAGCTCCCAATAAAATTGTTTCAAAAAAGTTTCTATGATGGATGACCGTGCCACGATTCAGGATTTTCTGCAACAGCAAACAGTTGTTTCTCTGGTTGATAGCGTTGCTCTGCGCCAGCCGCCTGATAAGATATTAAAAATCGGAATTCTACCTTTTATAAAACGCGCAGGGCTTGAGTATTTTGTTATGAAGCCAGCCGCCGCCCGCGCCGAACTCGCCGCCCCAGAATTCCAAATCTGCAAAGGTACGCGGATGCATTATTTCGAGGGTATCGGATGGCGCGACATGAAAGACGGCGAACCAGCCGAATATCAACGCGAATTATTGGTGGAAACCGCCCTGCGTGAGGGACGCGAGGAATTGGGGCTTAATTTTATTAATATAATTAGCCTGTTTGACCTTGGCTCATATCATTTCTCCTCCGCATCCACTGGCAAGCTTAAACAATTATGGATGTTCGCGGCGGAAGTAATTGATAAAAGTGATTTTTTGCCAGACGATAAAATCGATAAAACCACCGCACAACGCCAATGGATGAGCAGTGATGAATTTGCGCAAGTCGGACGCGAAGACCACCGCCCAATCGTTGCGGATATTCACCTGCGGCTTGCGGAACGCTTTAAGATATAGATAGATTGAAGATTGGGGCAAAAATGGACAAACAAAAAGCCACTACCGAGATTATAGAAAAAGCCTTGCCGCTTGTGCCGTTTGAAGGCTGGAATACGCAAACACTTGGCAAAGCCGCCGAGGAAGCGGGCTATAAAAAAACCGTCGTTGTGCGCGTGTTTCCTGCTGGTGCGATTGACGCGGTGGACGCTCATAGCAGCATGGTTGACGCGCAAATGCTAGAAGCGTTATCACACTACCATCTGGAAAATATGAAAATACGCGAACGAATAGCCGCCGCCGTGCGCCTGCGCCTTGAGCTGCAAACGCCACACCGCGAAGCCGTTCGCAAAACTGTCGCCATGCATTCCAACCCATTATATGCCCATCGCGGACTACGCGCTTTATACGAAACCGTGGATAATATTTGGTATGCAATTGGCGATAAATCCACCGATTTTAATTTTTACACCAAACGCTTAACGCTGGCAGGGGTTTATTCTTCAACATTGCTAGTGTGGCTTAATGATACCAGCGCAGGGCAGGAAAACACTTGGCGTTTTCTGGACAACCGCATCGCTAATGTTATGCAGTTTGAAAAAGCTAAGAAGCGAGTGAAAGATTGGCTTGCCGCTTAGATTTTATCCAAAAACAAAGCGAATTTGATATTTTTTACTTGCTTTTTTACTCGCCAGCCCATAATCCCTACTTCCTACCTTTTGAATTACTGTTTTTCGTGGCTCGGTAGCTCAGTGGTAGAGCAGGGGAATCATAATCCCTTGGTCGGGGGTTCAAATCCCCCTCGAGCCACCATATTTTAACAGTTTTAGAGGGTTCTATTTTTATCTATGTACCAATAATAGGGCAGTGTACTATAGAATTTTATTTTGACGGCTTAATTATGATTGCTTTTCGGCGATAAACTCGCTCAGTAATTTTACTGTCTGAGTGTGATAATAATTCCCTCGCCCGCTCAACATCCACTGCATCACTGGCGACTTTTGCTCGTAAATCATGCTCAGTAAAACGATCTTTAACCTTGGTTTCAGCAAGCACCCTTTCCATAAATCTTTGCCATATAGAAGACCACCCCTCAGCCTTGCCTGTTTCTTCGTTGATGTAGCATTTGCCAAAGCGGTCGCAGAATAACCATTTTGAAATATCTGGTGGGCGGGTGGATCTGACTTTTTCAACAGCGAGGCGTAAATCATCGCTCCATTCGTAAATTATAGATTTTCCCGTGCTGTTTTTGGTTTTATTTGGCGTAACATGAATCCCATCTTCCTGAATATCAGCCTCTTTCAGCCTTAACATATCTCCCTGACGCAATCCCAGCATCAGTTTGAGTTGGATATATGCTTGCACCATTGCCACCCCACCCTTTTCTTTTGGGGCGGAAAGTAATAGTGCTTCGTTTAATTCCCAATCCTCAATATAGCGGGTGCGCGGTTTTCCAATTTGCAGACGGACTTCACCTTTGAAGGGGTGGCGATTGATATATCCCCATTCCACGGCTTTGGTAAATGCGTGGCTCAACAGGGCTATTTCTTTTCTGCCTCTATTTTTTGCCCCACGCTTATCGGCATATTTATAAATATCCTGTGGCTGAATTGCAGTAAGTGCCATGTGTCCAAAAACCGCTCGTAAATTTTTAATCTCACGGACGTTTCCGCTTTGAGTTGCAATAGCTTTCGTGGGTATCACCTCCAATGAATAGCGGTCAAGCAACTGTGCAATAGTATTGGCTTTATCCAAATTTTCTAACCGCTTTGCCCATTCTTTATAGGCTTCTGGCAGGGTTTTCCCAAGGCGAAAAAGTTTTTTGCCATCCCATAACGCCTCAAGTCCAACAGGAACATTGTAATAATATGCTCCATGTGCCTTTTTCCAGCGAACTGGCAGCCCTTTATTTTCACTATTGCGGGGTTTTGGCATTGTCTTTTTCCTATATTGCAGCCCAGTTAGGTTCTAGTCGTGGCATAGGCATATTTGCCACTTTCGCATTTGCGCCAAACTGTTGAGTCACATGCTCTTTCAAAACAGCAAGGCTGCCATCAGGGCGCACTTTATGTTCAATGCCCATGTAACGCAGCACGAGCTTTTGAGCGTCTTTACGATGCCTTCTTGTCAATTCAATCAATTCTTTATTGGTTAGGAACATCGCTTCCCTCCTCCAAATTCACATAATATGGCGCGTCTTGGCGTTCAATGGCTTCAACATTGCATAACCCATGTTGTTTTAAGTGATAAACAGTGTCATTTTTCAGTTTCTCAAGAAGGTAATTTGGTATCAGCCCATCGTGATTATTGAAGGTGGAGAGAATAGCAAAATCGCCATTCTTGCGCCGAAAACCTATTGTGTAGCTGGTCATATCAGCCCCCACACGCGAAGGAATGGGATTGCATCTAAAACAATAAAAATTATTGCAGCGAAAAAATAACGAACAGTTGTTATCTTCTTAAGTATTCTCTTTACCTCTAGCGTAGCTAAAACCACACAGTAAATCTGCACCCAATCCATTATACAGCCTCCCCCAAGTCCACACGATACGACGCGTCTTGGCGTTCCAAAATTTGCACATCTTTTTCAAGTGTCTCCTTGAAATCTTGTTTTAGGCGTTCGGCGACATCTTTGAAAAAAGCGTGGCAGAAAATATCATCCTCATTATTCAGCGTGGCGAGTATCTGGAAATCCCCGTTCTCGCGCATAAAACCTATTGAATAGCAGCTCATATAACGCTCTCCATTAATTTTTTATTCATGTGATTAAGGCATATACGCATTGCTGTTTTTTCCGCTTGTGCTTGGCAAAGCAAATATGGTTCAAACCCTTTATTTTCTCCGTATTTATTAATAGCATCACAACCAGCTACGCGCCACGCATCGTCATTTGGGTAAGCATAAAGCCCTAGAAAATAATTATAACCTTCATCATCGCTCTCCTCCAATTTATGAGTTGCCCACTGGTACTGATTTTTCTGTTCGAATTTTGGAAAATCATCCAAAACAGTAAAATTTTCATTTGTCATAACCTAATATACCCCCTTCCATCGCATTGTTCACATTCCACGCGCGTATGATTATTTCTATTATTCCTACCGAATATCGCGCTAGGAATTGCGACAACACAAAGTAGCCATAATGGGTTAAATATATGCCCTTTACCTTTGCATGATTGGCATTCAATCAAGTGAGGCATAACCTACCTCTCGCTTAATGTTGTTAGCGAATCCACATTTTCATGGTGAACCTTAAATTCAATCACCCAAACCCAAGGGTTTGTAGCCCATGAACTTTCGCCATTAATAGATTTCCATAAATCGCAAAATCCTCTTATTGCATTCCCCTGTAGCGGCTTTATCCCTTCCGCAACTGCATCTCGTTGGGTAATATCCAACAATCTTTCCACGCGCACAGCGGTGATTTCAAGCGTCAGGCGCGAAGCCCAGCGCGGCATGTGGATGGAGGGTCGCCATTCTTGTTTCTCCCATCTAGGAGCATTGATTTCTTCAATGTTAGGGATATAATCCGCGCGATAGTTCATAATCTTTTCTGGTTTTCCATCTTTTATCCAGAAAGATGCAGTTTCTCTTACCCATAGCAAATCGCCAACTTTTCCGTAAGGGGACATATCAGAAATGTTAAGTGGTATGTTAACACCAGCCCTTGAAAATGGTGATTTTGGATAAAATTGCCAGTTGTTTTCCTTAACAATTGGCTGCGGTTTAATAATCCTCCGCGTCTGTGTTTTCCGTCCTTCCAGCAGGGCGAGAACCATTGGCGTAGAAAATAATATCGGACGCGCTTTCATAACCTACCTCTCGCTTAATGTTAATAACTCATCCCGTGGCGTGTAGCTGCCATTTGGGTATATATCGGCTGGTTTATCGCCCTGCATCCAGCAAAACAGCACGGTGAAAACGATAATAATCACACTGGCAATCACGATTTTATTCTGCATTTCGTCCGTTAGCTCCATGTTCTTTGCTCCTTTTAACAGTTGCGAATTCCATAAGTGTAATTGCCAAAATGGTCATCTTTCAACGAGTTCCGCCCTAAACTTAGGGCGGCGGCTAATGAAAGCTCTTTTAACTCTTTTTCCATATCAGATAAATGTGCTTCAATTATGTATTTGCCCAATTGTGGACTAAGACTAATTATTGAGCGCGAGCTATGACCAGAGGGTATGCCAAGTTCTAATTTGTGTTGCTGGCGACCAAAAGCATCTCGTAAAACTTCTGTAGGTTCGTTATCTTCGCTTTTGCTAAGATAAATGTTTATCTCATCAAGTAATTTATTTGCCCTGAGTATTTCTGAGTGGGCATTAAAAATTTTCATAGCTAGCTCTTGTGATAAAATAGCAGTCATCTTTTCTTCCTTTCATTTGTTTTAACAGTTGCGACAAACCCCATAACTGGCAACGCTACGATTGCCACTAGACACGACCAACCCGCCACCGCTCCGACTATGGCAGAGGGTTTCATTGCGAAATTATCCACAAAATACCCACGCAGCACCAAATCCACACTGCTAGATATGCCAATAGAAAGAACTTATGGTTTCTGATTTTAGTCAGCATGCTGCGCTTTCCTTCCTGACGATGTCGCCCGCCACAATTCCGTCAAGCAGTCGTTTTTGTCCTTTAATCACCGCGTCTTGGTGGAGTATTTCCGCCAGCGCGGCAAACGCCGCCTCCCCCGCCTTTTCATTTTGATGGCGCAAATTGCTATTTTCTTCCTCAATAAGCCGCAGATGCTCCAATAGCTGGGGCATTTCTGGCGAGCGGCGTTCTTGCAGCGCGGTGCGGATGGCGCGAAAGCGAGCCGATATAGGCAAGTGCATAAAAGTTTCTTGATAAATCACTGCTTTGCCTCCCGATAGCTTGCTTCGCTGTGCATTGATGTCTGGCTGGGAATGATGGCGTTGCCGAAAATCAATAGCACAAATAAAAATATCATCATGCTTATGCAGGCGGCTATTTCACCGATGAATTCGCCGCGCGTGGTGATTAATCTATTTTGCATCGCCCGCCCCCAGTTTATGAGTGAGCAGCAACACCGCAGGGCTGGTTATTGGGCGCGGCTGAAAAATACGGGCGAAATCCGCCGCGAAGCGATTGGCAGAGGAAACATCCAGAGGGATGCTATCCAGTTTTTGCTTTTGATTATTCTCAGACATAAAAACCTCCATAAGTGCGTTATGGAGGCTATTGTTACGGTAATTTTACCGTATGTCAATAGCAAAATTCGGTATAATTACCTATTATTTTATAAGTTATTGCTTTTACTTAAATCATTCATTGTTTTTAATGACTGTGAGAATCCAGATGTTAAAAATTTAATATCTTTGTACCCATCATATGGCCATTGATAAAAGCGGATTTTTATTTCCTGCCCACTAAGTAATTGATTAATTATATTTTTACTTGGCTTATAAGAAAAACACCCATCTTTATCTGAAGTTGTAAATGGAGTGTTATTATCTATTCTTATTTGAGATGATTTATTGGGGAAATGCTCCTCGCCAATACATAATACATTGCCCTTTTCTGAATTTAGAATAATTAATGCTTGAACGAGTTCTGTTCCATATTTTTTGTCAAACCTTGACATCCTGCATTTGCGTTTGTCTGTTATCATATCATTTTCACAATTCACTAACCAATCTTCTGTAATGGCAGAAATATTGTTGCAATCCTTACTCTGACTATTAGCTATAACCGCATTTTTTCCTAAGTTTTCTGAAACTGAATATCCATCAACTATTTTACATGACCTAGTAGGTATAATATGGCTTTTCAGTTCAGGGGACTTATTGGAATTACAAGCTATTAACAATGTTAGGGTGGATATTAATAAAATCTTCTTCATAAATATATACCTCCTATTTTAATTCCTCTCGTTTTTTTACCAATCTTTTGCCTTTAGTTTTTGGCAAATAATTTTGTTTGCTGATTACAGGGCGACCGCTTTTAGTTTCAAGCTCCTTGCGGGCATTACCTGCAATGCTGCCACCTTCTTGTGCAGCTTGATAATTTTCACGAAAACCTTTTGCATCTTTGTTGCGAGTGATTTCGGTGGTTGAGGCTTCACCAAGCATTGAAAAAATTAGCTCTAAATCATTCATATGATCACGCAGATTTTCTCGCTTTAGGTTTTTATGCTTTTTATACTCAGAAGGAGGCATTCCAAACGCTGCTTTGGAAATTTCGGCGGTGAGTATAGAAAACTCCTTGCTCTCCTTTACACCTCTATTTTTCCACTCATCGGTAAGTTCTTCACGAATGGCGATGCTCCGCATCCGTTTTTCTATCCAATCCTCACTATAACCTTTGGCTTTATATAAAGCCTTTGCTCTCTTACTTGCTAGTTCTGGGTCTTCTATTTCTTGGATTCTCTCATACCCAACTTTTGCTAACCATTGCTTAAAAGGCTCAGCTTTGGGAGAAGGGATTGATTGAATTATGCGAAAAAGTGACTCGGTATTGGCGCAATCGGTAACATATTTTTTCCCATCCGATGCTTCTAGTTTCAGTCCGTGACAAAATGTCACGACCTCACTTTCTTCCTCGTTTAGACGCTGTTTTAGCTTGCGCCAATACGCCCCAGCATCAATACTATCCGTTAAAGCTCCGACAACATCAATTACTGAAAACCACCATTTATTTTTATGCAAAATGCGACGGATTGATTTTTGGTTAAACACAATCAATTTTTCATTTTCTGACATTATTCACCTCGATTATTTAGGTTTCCTATACCCTGCGCCCTAACCATAAAACTCTGCCAATTATTTGTAAGCAATCTAGATCGCTAATATCACGCGGTGGGTAGCGGTCATTATCACTGATAATTGTCACTATGCGCCGTTGCGGGTCATAGCTTAAACGCTTTACCAACAAAGAATTATCATAACGCAAAACATAAATGCCATCTTTTTTGGGAGTGATTTGCGAGCGGTCAATCAACACAGTATCTTCTGGTGATAATGTGGGCTGCATACTATCACCATCCACAGTAATCACTGACAGCATTTCCAGTGGAGAACTGCTCACCCGCCGTAAAAAATCCAAACTAAATGTCGTGTGATAAAGGATATTTTCTTCTTGAATTACCACTCCACCGCCTGCTGATGCCCTTATGTCATAAACAGGGATACGAGTGGTTTCTTCTTCTCCTTTATGAGAATGTAAAACAACTTCCTCATTTGGCTGCAAAACATCCATAAGCTTTTCGTAAATATCAGAGCGTAGATTTTTGCTTTTGCCACGAAAAAAATTGCGTAACGCATCTTCGTGAAGACCAGCTGACAGCGCAACGCTACGCTGATTAAGCCCAAGCTCTTTCATGCGTTGTTGGATAAAATCTATTTTTTGTTCGCGACTTAGAATTGTTTTCATAGTTCGGGATTTTCCCTAATTAAAAATATTATGTCATTAGGTAAAATTACCGTTGACAAATACGGTTTATTTACCGAATATAGCGAAGTCTTCACATCCCCATAGGTAAAGTAATGGATTTTACAAAAAATATGCTCAATGCCGCTGATGCTTATTGCAAGCAGACAGGTAAAGCGCGTTCAACTCTAGCAACCACCATCGTAAATGACGGAAAATTCTTTGACCGCATAGAAGCAGGTGGTGGATGCACAACAAAAACCTATCAAAAAGTAATGAACTGGTTTGCAAATAATATGCCACATTTAACCACAATTAACCATTCCAATATCACAGGTGGTTTAGAATGAGCGAACCATCATACAAAGAATTGCTGGAGCAACTTACCAAAGTTGCAGAAAACTCCGTGGGTAGGGTTTATGCCGAAGAAGCTAGTAACCAGATGCGTAGGGGTGGTATTTTTAATCCGACTGAGGAAGGTCATGATGAGAAAGTGCTTTGTCTAAATCCTTCCAAAAATTCTGAACAGATTTCTGGACACCAGCCTTTTGCTCAGCAGTTGCTCCATACATCTCAGGAGAAAAATTTTGAAATTGATTCATTAAGTTCTGCCTCCCTTCGTTTGGTAAGCTTGATAGCGCGACAACAGCAATTTGTTCTAATATCACTCGGGTTATCACTCGTTCAACTTTCGCTATTTGCTCATCATCTAACATTGAATTCTCCTTTTAGTTGGTTGTTTGCTCCTAGTCAGAGCGACCGAACTATAGGGGAAGGCAGCGGCGGAGGCAATCCCTCCGCCAACGCTGAAGGTGGTGCAGCATGAGCAAGCCACGCATTCCTGACACTATTCATCATGCTATGACGCTGATTATGGCGGAGCTGGGAGTTGAGCCTTGCGCGAAGGTTTTGGGGAAATCGGCTAGCTTGCTTTACAAAGCGAGCGACCCTGATGATGATTTTATGCTGAATTTGCAGCAATGTTTCGCGCTTGACCAAGCCTATTTTGAAGCAACTGGCGCAATTCCGCCAATCACCGCATTCTTCATGCGGAGTTTCCACGCACCCGAGCCGACCGCGCCAAAGCGCAGCATTACCCAGCAAATTTTACAAATCAGCAAAGAACTTGGTGAGTGCAGTGCCAAGGTTTTGCTGTTCACCAGCGCGACATCCGATGGTGGTAAGCGAATTACGCATAATGAAGCGGTAGAAGCGATGAAAGAAATTGACGATGTGGAGCAAGCAGCGCGAATCGCCAAACAGCTCATCATGCCATTTGTCAACAACGAAACGAAAGGGACAGTGTGATGAATAAGTAAAAAACAACGAAGAAAAATAATATTAACAATTATTATAAGGACTTATCAATATGACACAATTCTATAATTTCCTCAAAGAGTTTAAGGCTGGGCATCTGGACGCACAATTAAGCGAAAAAATGCACGGTTTAGTGGATGCAGTAAGCAAATTTCAAAAAGAAGGTAAGCTGACGCTAGAAATCAGCCTTAAGCCTAAACTTGATGGTGAGATGCTCACTAGGATTAAATTCAAAATCAAAGCTCCTGAGCGCGACACCATTGAGTCAATTATGTTTGTCACTCCAGAGAACAACTTGGTTGATAGCAATCCCAAGCAACCAGAGCTTTTCCAGAGCGTAAAGACTATGACAGCTCCCGCTGCTTCATTGGTTAAAAGCCTATAAAATTCTATAATGAAAGGGTTAAAAAATGACTGATAATATCATTGAAACATTTATACAAAATGGTGGCGTGTCACTTCAAAAAATAGAAGGTGTGGCAAAACCTGCGATTGTTATAGGCGCAAGCCAAAAAGTTCATGAATTGGAAAATCTTTTACCACAGCCCATTCGCATATCAGAAAAGCGCAAGTTTGATGATTTGCGAGGGTTCGTTGAATATGTAAATCAATACAAGACTGAAACCACCGCCGCTTTTGCTAGCCGTGAGCGTATTCAGGTGGTTTTTGATTACCACGGAAAAGAAAATCCCAAATGGTGCGACCATGCGATAGAATTCCATTACAAGCGTTCGCAGCGTTGGCAATTGTGGGAAAAGAACAACAATCAATGGAAATCGCAGGAAGATTTTGCGGATTTCCTTGATAGCGGGTTAGATGAGATTATTAATCCTTCGCAAGCTGATGTTTTGGATATTGTTAAAAATTTCCGCGCAACAGTAAATGCACAGGCAGAAAGCAATATGGGTGCGGATGGGACGGTATTCTCATACCGCCAAGAAATTAAGGGCGGTAGTGCAAAACTAACGGCTGTTTCAATACCTGAATTCTTATCGGTACAGGTCGCCCCATTTGATGGTTTGAATGTGCTTAATTCTCTTATTGAAGATGAAGCCAAGAAGATACCTACTTATAACTTCCGTGCAAAAATGAGCTGGCGCATGCGCCAATCTGCGGATGCTTCAAAGCCTGATTTCAAAGTCCAACTTCTCAGCTTTGACCTAGCCATTGATGAAACTCTGGAAGCCGTTCGTGCGGCACTTAAGGAGCTGACAGGGGTTACGACTTACATCGGCGGATAAAGATACCTCCCATTGTCCTGTGGGTGTTAGGTGGCGACACATGCCATTGGCATAAAAATTGTGTGGCAGCTCGGAGAGACGGGCAACAGAATAATAAAATAACACCATAAATTTTTTAACCTTACGCAATTGGAGGAGCTGTTGTGCTGCGCGAAAAATTAACCAAAGAGCTGGGTTTTGAAAAATGGCGCGATGTGGTGAAAGAAAAAGTCCCGCCTAACCGCATATTCACAGTTTTATGTGCGGTTTTGGAAGCCGAACTCGCTGCCATTTGCTTGCAAAATGAAGCGGCGGCGAAATCCACCATCCGCGCGACTGATTCGCCAAAATTTGATCCAGAATGAGGAAGCTATGAAAGACACAGCCATTGATAGAAAACCATATCCAGCTTGCGCTTGCGCCGATTGTTTAGAGGCTGCTGGTGGTCGGCAACGAATGCATAATTGTGCGTGGTTCGTGGATATATGCCCCGTCTGCGAACATAAAACCACCGTCACTGACCCCAAGAATTTTGGAAAACCAAAACTAGACGGGTTTTACCGCCCACTAACCAAGCGCGATGAGGATTTATGAGTCAAAAACTCACAGAATTGGAGAAAGCTTCTTACGCGCTGTCCAGCTTTCAATATGCTTTCGCGCTTCAGGAAAAGCCAATTGACATAGATAAATTGCTTGCGGATGCGCGAAAAATTAGAGGGTTTTTATTGAATGTTCCGCCTTGCGTGGTGGTCGGTTTTTCAGAAAAAACGGAGGGCATCAATGACCCCGCAAAATGAAATCCTAGACGATATTTACGATAGCTGCGTACGCCGCGCGATTGCCGAGGTCGCGCCAGAGCATCCGCCTTCACGCCTGATTGCCGCGCTTATCCGTCACCGCGCACGGCGATATTTTGAAGAATATAAACAGCAAATTTTATTAGCAAAAGAAGGAATAAGGCAATGAATGTCTGGTCATGGCGGCAAGCCATTCTTGGTTCAGATTTGCAATCAACAACTAAATTGGTGCTGCTCACCCTTGCTACCTATATGAATGACCACGGCGATAACTGTTTTCCTAGCCATACGACAATCGCCGCCAATGCTTCGCTATCAGTTCGCGCCGTCATAACCCATATTCAGCTCGCTGTTGAGGCTGGATTTTTGGTGAAGGAAAAACGCGGACTTACGGGAAGAATTTGGGATGCAAACGAATATCACGCATCATTCCCTAGCTCAAGTGAACCTAATTCACCACAAAATGAAGGGGTGCAGGATATTCACCCCACCGCCAAAAGTGAGCCAAGGGGTGAACCTAATTCACTAGAGGGGTGCATGTCGTTCACTCAAGGGGTGAACCAGATGCACACTAACTCTCCAGAGAACTCTATAATTAACTCTCCAGAGAAAAAGTTTCAAAAAAAATTAAAAGAAAAAATTTATTCAGACCAGTTTGAAGAATTTTGGGAAAAATATCCAGCCATCAGACGAGCAGAAAAACCCAACGCATATCGGCAATGGAAGATTGCCACTAATAAAATTCGGCATCCGCAAATGATGGAAGCACTAGAACGCTACCTGCTGACCAAAGAGGCAAGGGATGGTTACGCGCCATATCCTGCCAAGTGGCTAAAAAACGAACGCTGGATTGAAACTATGATAGGGAAAAATGCACAGCCACTCAATACACCGCCACTGACGATATATGAACTCGGAGGTGATACACAGGAAAATCGAGAATTTTTTAATATACTTGAAAAAATACGCATGAAGATTGGCGATATTCATTTCAATGCGTGGATAAAACCCCTGCGACTACAGCACAAAAACTGCACAAAACTTACACTAACAGCCGTAAGTCCGTTCCGATGCGAGCGAATAAAAAGAGATTACGAAAGTGTGATTTATGCTGCCACACGCGAAGTCTGGGCAGAAATAACCAATATTGAAATCATAGCTAGGGGATAATAATTATGGCTTTTGTGGATTGCTTGAAAATATTTAATTTATTTAATTCAATAAAACCAAAGTTTCCATCTGTCAAATTTTCAGATGGTGGCGTTTTTGAACCAAAAGACATTTATCCACCGCCAGATTTTGCTGATAAATCAGCCTCAGCTATCAAAAAATCTACCGATGAAAAATTCCTAAAAGACCATGCAGGCAAGCCGATGTTATCGCTTCTGCCGTGGGCAGAGATTGAGCAAGTGGCGCAGGTGGCGGACTATGGGGCTGTCAAGCATAGCCGTGACAACTGGAAGCTGGGCGAGCCAGATGATTATCTTTCCGCCGCCCTGCGCCATGTATCATTAAGAATTCAGCAGCAAAAGATTGATGAGTCGGGGTTGCCGCATCTTGCTCATGCGGTTTGCAGCCTTCTGTTCGTAATGTGGATGGATAATAACCGTCAGCAAGCACCAGTAAAAACCACTGGAATTAGGATTGATTGGTCTGCGCCTGATGCCTCTATGTACCCAGAAAAGAAAGAGAAACTGTAAAAACCTCTACATGATTTCTATAAATTAAGATGAAATGACAAAAAATGCAGCAAAAACAAAACAATATTTACTTTTCAAAATGCCGCGAGGGGCAATCTAGGGACAGTAAAATAAAATTGTTTCGGAGGGCGCATGGCAACATTTGAAAAGCGCGTCACGCCGAAAGGAAGAAAGCGGTTTCGCGCCAGTGTCCGCCGAGCGGGGTTCAAGCCAATCAAGGCTACATTTGACACCCTCACCGAAGCGCGAGAATGGGCAGCCAAAAAAGAGACGGAAATAAATAGCGGAAAATATCAGCTCACCAATTCTGCCGACCAGCATTCGGTTGGTGAGATGATAGCCAATTATCTAAAAACAGTTATGCCGAATAAATCGCGAAAGCTGCGCTATACAAAACAGCAAGAAACTCAACTAAACTGGTGGTGGGCACGAATTGGCGAATATCGCCTCAGTCATGTTACGCCCGCGCTGCTTGCCAAACAGCGCGATGAGTTGCTGGAAAATGTAAGCCATGCCACCGCTAATCGCTATATGGCAGCTTTAAGCCATGTCTTCACCACTGCCATAAAAGTCTGGGCATGGCTGGAGCAATCACCTATTGCGCGGCTGGAAAAGCTGAAAGAAAGCCGCGGGCGCGTGCGCTTTCTTTCTGATGCTGAACGCGAAGCACTACTTCGTGCCGTGCGGCTGGAAAAACACAAACCGCTTGAACTTATCGTGATGCTGGCACTTTCCACAGGTGCGCGGAAAATGGAAATACTTTCGCTAAAATGGCAGGATGTTGATTTCGAACGAGGCATCGCCACAGTGCAGGAATCCAAAAACAATGAACGCCGTCCATTATTCATAACGGGCGTTGCCCTAGAAATGCTTAAACAACATAAGCGTCACCCGAAAAGCGACTATGTTTTTCCTTCGCGTTTTGGAAACCTACCAGTTGATATTGAGAAAGAATGGCGCACCGCGCTCGCTCGCGCCAAGATAAATAATTTCCACTTTCACGACCTTCGTCACACTTTTGCCAGCTATGTCGCCATGAATGGCGGAACAACCGCCGACATTGGCGCGGCACTCGGTCATAAATCTGCCGCGATGGTGCAGCGATACGCGCATCTTTCTAAAACACATACCGCAGGAGTTGTCGCGGATATGACCGCAAAATTTTTCCCCATCACCCAGCCAACAGGAGATTCTGCCAATGCAAAAAGCTAGACAAACAATAAAAAAAGACAGCAAAGACTACGGAACACCAGAGTTTCATAAACAGCAGGTAGTTGAGCGTGTTGAGATAGAGCCTAATCACCGAGTAGCGTTCAACAGGACTACATGTCCGATTGAGTATTATCATAACCGCGGTTTAATAAAATCACACCAATATGATGCAGCAAATACACTGTATAGCTTGTGGTATTATGGCGCAGAGAAGTCGGGCTATGTAACTGTGCGTGACCCACGCCAGCCTCGCGGAGAGCCTAACTATGAAGCAAGAGAGCAGATGGAGGAAAAATACAATATAGCAATGAAGGAGCTACCAGTTGTCACCCGCCTGATTGTTTATAATGTCGTTTGCATTGGTGAATGGGCAAAATATATTGATGTGGCAGTTGGTAAAAAAAGAAGGAATACATTGTTGCAAGATGGATTGAATAGGCTGGCAAAACATTTCAAAATTCCAGAACAAAAATAATACAAAAAACTATTTGACTTGCGCCTCAACTCATGTAGTTTGGAGATAATTAAATTGGTGTGTCCATAGGACACAAAACATAACCCGCTCGGCATAAGTCGTGGCGGGTTTTTTTATTATCAGCTATACCCATGCCTAAGCGTCCACCAATTCACCGCCCACATGGCTATAAACCACAAGAACAAAAGCGATTAGAATATGATAAGGAGCGCGGCTCTGCTGCCAAGCGTGGATATGATAGCGCATGGCGTAAGCTGCGGTTGGTCTTCCTTGCATCTAATCCGCTATGTTGTTTCTGTGCTGCCTCAAAGCGTGTTGTGCAAGCCACAGTTGTTGACCATATAGAACCTATTGCCAAGCGTCCCGACCTGCGGTTGGAGTGGAGCAACCTCCGCCCATTATGCAAGCCCTGTCATGATGCCCACACCGCCAGAGAACAAGGCTTTGCGAGGAATAGATAGAGGGGGGCTTCAAAAGTCTATAGCCCTCGCCACCTAGACCGTTGCCCAGTCAAATTTTTGCGCGGAAGAATTAAAATTTTCAAAATTTAATTAATTTTATGAAACGAGGTCGCAAATCATTATCGCCAGAAACCAAAAAGGCTCGCGGTGAAACGCGCCCTAGTCAAAAGGTTGAGGTGCTTTTTCCAGATCATGCGAGCCGACCAGACCCTGAAAATTTTCCGCCACCAAAATGGCTTTCAGGAACAGCAAAAAAGATATGGCAGGAAAAAGTTGAACGCTATCGCCAGCGCGGTCAAAAAATTGATGGTTTCCAAGATTCACTCGCTCAATATTGCTCACTGGAATCTGAATTGATTGATGATTTTCGCAAGAAAAAAATAGTTCCGCCAATGGCTATGGTCGCCGCACATCGTATGTGGGCTGCTGAGTTCTACGATACTCCTTCAAGCCATAATGTACCGACAGGCGGCAATAAAAAAGCTGAAAACAAGTTCACTAAAAATGGAAACAGGTCACAGTCGTGATTATGCTTCGGTTGCGCTGGCATATGCCAAAGCTGCGGCTGATCCAAAAAACAAAAAAATATATTGTAAATGGGTTCGCCTTGCCGCGCAGCGTCATTTGGATGACTTAAAACGCTGGAACAAAGTAACCTCGCCATATAATTTTGATAATTGGCATGCGAATGATGTTTGCGATTTTATTGAAAAATTGCCCCATGTTGAGGGAAGCTGGGATAAAAAAACTATTGTTTTAGAGCCAGCTCAAATATTCTTGCTCTGCGTGATATTTGGCTGGCGCAAAAGACAAAGCCAGCTCCGTAGATTTAGCAATGTCTATATTGAAATGGCGCGAAAAAACGCTAAATCAACGCTTACGGCGGGCATCGCCTTATATTGCCTCTGCTGTGAGAATGAAGTTGGCGCACAAATAATTATTGGCGCGACTACTGGCGACCAAGCTGGAAAAGTGTTTAATCCAGCCAAGCGAATGGTGGAAATGACCGCCGATTTGCGCGAGGCATTCGGCGTTCAGGCATGGGCGCGTTCTATAACTTGCGGTGATAACGGCGGATTTATTCAACCAATAAATTCAAAATCATCAACGCAAGATGGGCATAACCCGCATGTTGGCATATTAGACGAGGTTCACGCCCATAAAGACCGCGGATTATATGATGTTATCCGCTCGGCTTTCGGTGCGCGAAAAAATCCTCTGCTGTGGATGATAACCACCGCAGGATATGACACAATGGGAGTTTGCTACGAGCAACGAACATTGGTAACCAAGATTTTGGACGGAATTATTGAAGCCGACCATTTCTTTGGCATAATATTCACGCTTGATGAAGGGGATGATGCTTTTGACCCAGAAATTTGGATAAAGGCAAACCCACTGCTTGGTGTCAGCGTCCAGCTTGATGCGCTGGCGGCGTATGCTAATGAAGCAAAAAACAGCCCAGCTAGTTTTGGCGAGTTTCAAACCAAGCGGCTGAATATTTGGACTAGCGCGAAAAGCGGGCATATCAACATCACGCTTTGGAAAAAATGCAGTGGCGCGGTGGATATTGAGGAACTCCGCGATGTTCCTTGCTATGGCGGTTTAGACCTTGCAGCGGTTTCTGATATGAACGCGCTGGTTCTGGCTTGGAAAGTTGGCGACAGAGTAAAAGTTTGGGGGAAATATTATCTTCCCGAAGAGACCGTAATTCCGCGTACCACTCGTGGCAATGTGCCATATCAGATTTGGGCAAAGGCTGGTTTGCTGACGCTTACCGAGGGAAATGTCACCGATTACGCCTATATTGAGCGCGACATTCTCTGGGCAATGAAAAATTTCAATATTCAGGGCATCGGTTTTGATCCATGGAATGCCGCCCAACTTGGAACGCGGATGCTAGAGCAAGGTGTTCCGATGATAGAGTTTCGTCAAGGGCATGCTTCATTCAACGCACCAATGAAAGAGGCTGATAGGCTCTATACATCAGGGAAGCTAGACCATGGCGGCGACCAGATACTTGGATGGCACGCTTCAAACCTGATTGCTCGGCGCGATGCCAACGACAACATCGCCCCTGACAAGAAAAATAGTCAGGAAAAAATAGACGGCTATGTCGCAATGCTGGAAGCTATCGGCTTGATGATAAAAAACAATGAGGATATACCTCCTGAGGTCATAATTTTATGAGTATTTTTAATCGGTTTTTTGGCAAGCAAGAAGAAATTGCCAGAAATGCTGCTCCTATACTCTCTACCCCTCAGGCGGCAGACATATCACAAAGTTCAGATTATAGCGACTGGAACGATATTTTTAATATTGGCATTGGTAGTGCGGGCGTGGCGGTCAATGAGCGAACCGCGATGCGGGTTTCCGCTGTTTATTCCTGCGTTGCTTTGATTTCTGGGGCTGTGGTTAGCATTCCCCTGAATTTTTACAAGCGCACGGAGAATGATATACCTGAAAAAATTAAGCATGATTTATGGTGGTTGTTAAATCAAGAGCCAAATCCTTGCTATAGCGCGGGCGTGTTGTGGGAATTTCTACTATCATCAATTTTGCTACATGGTGATGCCTTTGCAAAAATCATTCGCCCTTCACGCTATTCACCAAAAATTGCTGGTTTTGAAGGAATCCACCCGCTTGCAGTAAGTGTGCAAAAAAAAGATGGTCGTCTAATCTACACCATTTACCGCTTGGACGGAAAAACTGAAGTGGTAGATCAAGACGATATGCTTCATGTGCCGAATCTGGGTTTTGATGGGCTACGCGGTGCAAGCACTTTGAAAAACGCATTATTGCAGTCTGCAGGCATCGCGATTGCCGCCGACCAATATAGCGGTGAGTTCTTTCAGAATGGCGCAATGCCCGATTTCGCAATAAAAACCAAAGGAAAATTAACGCCAGAGCAGGCGGAAAGCATCAAAAACAACATTGCTAGCCGCCATAGTGGCATGGGTAATCGCCATAAACCAATGGTTCTGCAAGGCGATTTGGAAATTGAAAAATTGAGCATCAATGCTGAAGATGCCCAGCTTCTTGCCACCCGCCAGTTTCAGGTGGAAGATATTGCGCGTATTTTTGGCGTGCCGCCATTCATGATTGGTCATAATGAAAAAACTACAAGCTGGGGAGCGGGAATTGAGCAGCTCGGCATTGGCTTTGTAAAATATACGCTGAATAAATATTTGGTGAAATTTCAGCAGGAAATAAACCGCAAATGTTTCCGCGCTACCGCTATTTTTTGCGAATTCAATACCGCAGGCTTAGAGCGCGGCGATTTGAAAAGCCGTTATGAAGCACACCGCATATCGCTTGGTCGCGCTGGTGAACCAGCATGGAAAACAGTCAATGAAGTGCGCCGTCTAGAAAACGAAGCACCGATTGAAGGTGGCGATGCGCTTAACACAGGAATTATAGCTAAAGGAGCAAGTGATGCAGCAAATACTCAAACTTCTAGCGGACAATAGGGCAGCAAAGCCTAAATCAAGAGTGGTTTCCGCCGCGAATGAGGCAACTATTTACCTTTATGACGCGATTGTTGCAACTGAAGCTGAAGCACAGTGGTGGGGCGGTGTTTCGGCAGAAGGGTTGGTAAAAGAAATTCGCGCTTTGCAGGTTGATACTATTCACCTGCGCATCAACTGTGCTGGTGGCGATGTTTTTGCTGGTCGGGCGATTGAGCAGGCTCTGCGTGAAAGCAATGCGAAGGTAATTGCACATATTGATGGCTATGCGGCTTCCGCCGCAAGTTTCTTGATGCTGGCAGCCAGCGAAATAGAAATCACCAAAGGCGGCTTTGTGATGATCCACAATGCGTGGTCAATCGCTATTGGAAATGCACAGGATATTCGCAAAACGGCAGACTTACTTGAAAAAGTTGATACCAGCATTGTTGATAGCTACGCTGCAAAAACTGGGCAGGAAAAAGCCACTATCACAGATTGGATGGCGAAAGAAACATGGTTTTCCGCGCAGGAAGCCGTAGATAATGGCTTTGTTGACCGCATCGCGCCAGAAAACAATAAATCAACCAGCAAAAATGAGAGTGGTTGGAATCTGTCAGCTTATAAAAATGCGCCTAAAACTAGCGAAAATAAAATTAATGAGCGTGTTTCCTCATTAGAGGAGGCATGGGATAAATTCCAACAGGTGAATTTAGAGCGTGAGCAATATCTCGCCTCTAAACCAGAAAACGAACCAACAGAGCCAGATAACTCACACCAAAATAGCTTGTTGCGTCAATTGCAACTTGCCACCGCCACTGCCTAAGCGTCACTCACGCGATTTGCAGCTTCCACCCACCTTAATTTTAAGGTGGGTTTTTTATTTTTAACTCAAAAATGGAGAATACTATGAGCATTCAACAACTGCGTGAGCAAATTGCAGCACTCACTCAAAATACCAAGGACTTGCTAGAAAATAGCAAAGGCAAAACATGGACTTCCGAAAATCAGGCTACCTATGATGAAAATATGGGTAAAATTGAAGCGGCAAAAGCGGAAATCAACCGCATTACTGCCGTGCTTGATTTGGAGCGCGACGATGCGATTTCTAATCAGCTTTCTAACACAATAGAGCGCAAAAATGCTAATGCGACCACTCCACAGATTGAATTATTCAACAAATGGTTGCGTGGTGGTGATAAGGCACTTAATGCTGAGGAATGGCAGCAAATTCGCAATACTATGAGTACCACAACATCTTCAGAGGGTGCCTATACCGTGCCTGCAACAGTTGCATCTCAACTGATTGATGCACTTAAAGCTTATGGTGGAATGCGAGAAGTTGCGACTATTCTTCCTACGCAATCTGGTGAATTAATTAGCTTTCCAAGCTCCGATGGCACATCTGAAGTTGGTGAGCTTATTGCTGAAAATACTACTGCTTCTGCCGCTGACCCAACCTTCGGCTTGGTGGGATTGCCTGTTTATAAATTCAGCTCAAAAATTGTCGCTATTCCATATGAGTTATTGCAAGATGCGGCTGTTGATGTCGAAGCATTCGTGCGTGGTCGTCTAGCCACTCGTGTTGCTCGTATTACCAATCAATATTTTACGACTGGCTCGGGTTCAGCGCAGCCAAGAGGTGTGGTAACAGGTGCGGGTGCTGGTAAAGTTGGAACAACAGGGCAAACTACAACTATTATTGTTGATGATTTGATTGATTTGATTCACTCGGTTGATCCTGCTTATCGTGCTTTAGGTAAGTGTCGCTTCATGATGAATGATGCGTCTTTGAAAATTATCCGTAAGTTAAAAGATACAACAGGTCGCCCATTGCTAATTCCAGAGTGTGATTCTCTAGGTAAAGCAATGGCTGATACAATTCTTGGTTACGAAGTGGTTGTTAATCAAGACATCGCAACCATGGCAGCAAATGCTAAATCCATCCTCTTTGGTGATTTTAGCAATTACACTATTCGTGATGTAATGGCGGCTAGTCTATTCCGCTTCACTGATTCAGCTTATACAAAACTTGGTCAGGTAGGTTTCCTGCAATGGTCGCGCCATGGCGGTAATTTGCTAGATGCTAACGCAGTAAAATATTACCAAAACTCTGCGACCTAATATCTTTATCTTATTCCTTAATCACCCACCTTATAGGGCTGGATAAAACCAGCCCTATCTTTTTATGGAGAGAAATATGGCAGCCCCAAAAAAACCCGAAGCAGCCCCAAAAAAACCCGAAGCAGCCCCAAAGAATGAAGATGCAGTGAAAATCCGCATTTTGACAGCGACCAAAATCAAAGATGTAGCCGTTAAAGCAAATCAAGTGGTGGAGACTGACGCAGCCACTGCGAAATCACTCATTGAGAGCGGAGCGGCTGACGATAGCGAAGAAGCAGTTGCTTACGCACTAGAAGCTGGAAAAGCAGATGTTATCAGCATATAACAAGCGCGAGATTGAAAAATCTCTCAAACTTATCACCGCGCCAGAAAATGAGCCACTATCTTTTGAAGAGGTAGTGGCTCATTTACGGCTGGATGAGATAGAACGCCCAGATATAGAGCGACTCATCACCATGGCGCGACAGCATATTGACGGGCGCGAAGGTTGGCTTGGTCGTGCGCTGATTACCCAGACTTGGGAATTCGCGCTGGATAGCTTTCCCTGCAAAGAGATTGTCTTGCCGCTTGCGCCAGTGCAGCAGGTAGTGAGTGTGAAATATATTGACCAATCAGGTTTTGAACAAACACTTGCTGCGGAAGATTACACCATCACCGCCAATGAACCAGTGCGAATTATTCCTGCTTATGGTAAAACTTTCCCAGCGGCGCGGTGCTATCCTGAATCGGTAAAAATTCGCTTCACGGCTGGCTATGGCGATGATGGTGATGATATTCCAGCACCAATCAAGCAAGCTATGCTCCTCCTCATCGGGCATTTTTACGAAAACCGCGAAATTATCGTGATAGGCGCAACTGTGGCAGAAGTTCCATACGCAGTAGATGCTCTGCTTAATCCATATAGGCTCTCATGGCTATAAAAGTTCAAATTGGCAGAATGGACAGGAAAATCACCCTGCGCCAGCGCGTACTTTCGCGCGACAGCATGGGCGGTGTTAGCGAAACTTGGCAGGATATGGCGGTCGTATTCGCAGAAAAACTAGACATCATCGGGCGCGAATTCATTGCTGCCCAGCAGGTGAACGCAGAAATTAGCACTAAATTCCGCATTCGCTACCGCGTGGATATTAATACAACATGGCGCATTTCTTACGATGGACGCGATTACGATATTATCAGCATCGCTGAGCTTGGTCGGCGGCGGTGGCTGGAAATTATGGCAAATGCCGCAGTAAGCAAACTAACGGATTTTTAAGATAGATTTTTATGAATATTATCCCTGCAGAACTCAATATCACTATTGAGCAGGGTAGCAGTTATGCGCTGGAACTTATCTGGAAAGATGAAAACGGAGTTCCGCGCGATTTATCGGATTGGTCAGCCCAATTAATGGCAAGAGCAAAGATAAAATCCACCACCGCATTCATCAACCTTTCCAGTACCTCCGAACAACCAGCCCTAAATGGCATTATTCTTGGGAGTGACGGCGCGATTACTGTGAATATGAGCAAGGCTGCCGTGAACGCAATCAGCGTATTCAACGGGGTTTATGACCTAATTCTAACCGACAGTTACGGCGAAGCAACCAAGCTTCTTCGCGGATTAGTAAGCGTTAAGAAAAGGATCACGCGATGAGCGAAATTATCGTGGTTAAAGAAACTAAAATCAATGTCGTTGAAGTGGGAATAAAAACCTTTGCTAACAGCACTGGTTCAACATTTTCGCTTGGCTCGCGCTTGGATGAAACAGTGATTATGGATGGCGGAGATCGCGAAATAGAAGAAATAATTTACGATGGAGGAATAAGATAATGGGAATTTATAAAGTTCCAGAGGTCACCACCGCTGGGCGCATGACCAAGATTTTTGCTAAACGCGAAATTGTTTGTGATACTGACAACAACACTTTTTATACAGGTGATGGCGTAACGCTAGGCGGCATTCCAATTGGTGCAAATGTTGTTGGCGCGGGCAGCATTTGGCGCAGCGGCGCGGGCGCACCTGATAATAGCCTTGGCGTAAATGGCGATTATTATCTCAATACAAGTAATTCTGATGTTTATCTTCGCACCGCAGGGACTTATTCAATCGTAGTGAATATCAAAGGTACTACTGGCGCAGCTGGCGCAAATGGAACTAATGGAACGAACGGCAGTGTTTGGAGAAGCGGAACTGGGCTTCCCTCTAATGTGCTGGGAGTGGATGGTGATTATTATCTCAATACCACAACGAGCGATGTATATCTGCGGAGCGCGGGGGCTTATTCAGTTGTCGTGAATATCAAGGGTGCTACTGGCGCGGCTGGTGCAAACGGAACAAATGGCAGTGTGTGGCGTAGCGGCGCGGGTGTGCCGTCTAATGGGCTGGGGGTTGATGGTGATTATTATCTTAAAACCACCACTGGAGATGTTTATTTCCGCAGTGGAGGGACTTATTCCATAGCAGCAAATATTAAGGGCGCGGATGGTAGCGGATTAAGCTCCGCTATCCAGCTGGCTAGTTCTTTTGCCCCGACCATGTTGCCAAAATTTGCCGCAGCATTTGCCAAGATGCGGGCGGGACAGGGCAATGCAAGAATCGTTGTCCTTGGTGATAGCACGACTGACGGCGGAGTTGATGTGGGATGGGCGCATCAATTAGCCAATATGTTGATGACTAGCGGTGCAGCCCCTGCGACACATAACGCCAATTTAGGTTTCAATCTCACCGATGCTAGAATTGTAAAAGGCAGCTCTTGGAGCGTAGATAACACCATATTATCTGCTGGCGGTGCGACTTGGAAAGCATCAACTAATACAAATTCTATGGCTATAACGCCAAATACGCCCTGTGATACTTTCAAACTTTGGTATGTTAAGAGAGTTGGTGGTGGGGTATTGAGCGTTGATTATGATGGTCTGGGAACTACTAATATAGACACTAATGCGGCGGCAGGCGTTGGTTCGGTTACGCTTTCAGCACCTGATTTAGGGCATACTTTTAACATAAAGTGGGTTTCTGGTGGACAGGTCAATACCATTGGGTATGAAGCATATTCATCCAATCGTAAATGCGTTCAGGTAATCAAAGCTGGACTCGGCGGCACAGCTTCTCAAGATTGGGTAGATAGCAGTCAGCCTTATTCATGGTTGCCAACGGTAATTGCCGCCGCGCCGCATTTGACGATTATCACTTCAGGAATTAACGAGTGTGCTGGCACGATTGATTTAACCACTTACCGCACTAATCTTGATACCATTATCGCACAAGCAAAAACGGTTGGCGATGTTCTTGTGCTTACTGGCAACCCAGCCAATCCAGCGGATGGAACGCATAATCAATCAACAGTATTCCAACAAACATACCGCGATGTTGTCCGCGCGGCGGCAACGGCGGCTGGCGTTCCGCTGATTGATATTTTTAACCGCTGGATAGATTATGATACGGCTAATGCACTTGGGTATCTCGGTGATACTTGGGTGCATCCAAGCGTTATTGGTTATTCTGACATTGCCAATACAATTTTTTCCTTCCTGTTGATGGCAACTGGCAGGGGGCGCGGAACAAACCAGCGCATGTTCTCCAATGATTTTGAAATGCAGGGGCAATTATGGGTGCGGGGAAATAAATTACTCGGCACATCTTCTCTTTCCTCAACCTCAATGTATTTTGGAATAAATTGTCCGTTTGATTCTAGCGGCGCATTTAATGCTGGCTTTGGTTATGATGCACTTGCATCTAATACTGTTGGGTTCAACAATACTGCATTTGGTTATCAAGCCCTTAAAAGCAATATAAGTGGGCAGGGTTTAACCGCTTTTGGGCAAGCCGCCTTGAAAAACTGCACAGGCAACTGGTCAACTGCTTTAGGACATGAGGCGGGGCAATCGGCTACATCATGTGATTACAGTGGTTTTTTTGGTCGAGGGGCGGGCTATAATGGTGGAACAGGGGCGACGACAACAGGTGATAATGTTTGGTTGTTTGGGTATAGAGTAATTGCATCATCACCAACGGCTTCCAACGAAATAAATATTTGTGACATTCTGAAAGGGCGTGTTGGAAAAGATAACACATTAGCGGATGTTCCTAATGCTGGTGTCTCAATTATGGGTGTAGACTCTTTGATTGGCGTCCTAAAGGGAGCAAATTTCAACACCACCGCCGACCAAGCAATAGCCCTTCTTTTCCCCGGGAATAAGTATGAAGTAACTGGAATGACAGTGACCAATGCTAGCACCAGCCTAACCAACGCCGCTGGTGGATTATATTCAGCCGCAGCAAAGGGTGGGACAGCGATAGTTGCAGCGGCACAAACTTATGCCAACTGCACCGCGGCAACCAAGCTCCAAAAAGCGACAATATCCGCCGCAGGGCAAGCCGACACTTTCAATGCTGCCACGCTATATCTTAGCCTTACCACCGCTCAAGGTGCAGCAGCCACCGCCGATGTCTATATTTACGGCAGACCAATGGTATAATAATGGAATTTTCCGCAGAAATGTCGGGTTTCGGCGCAATGAAAGCGGTGCTTGATGCGTTACCTGATCGTATGGCGAAAAATGTTAATAGTTTTGCCACGCGTAAAGCGGCAAATGTTCTGAAAAATGCCCTACGCGACGCTGCGCCAGTTGGTGAAGGAAAGCATAAAGCAGGACATGGGCGCGACCAATTCAAGGTTAAGCAAATTCGCGCTGACCGAGGCGGCGCAAGTTTTGTAGTTTCATCTGGTAAAGGTTTTTGGCTATATTGGCAGGAATATGGGCGCGGTGTGGTGAAGGTGCAAACCGCCAAGAAAAAGGGCATGCCTGCCAAAGTTCTATCTGACGGTGAGCATATTTTCGGCAAAGAAGTAAAAGCCGCACCAGCGCGACCATTCGCCCGACCAACCTTTGATAGTAACTGGGAGAAGGTTTTTAACACCATGGGCTTTGCACTTGGTGATGGTCTGCTGCGCGAGGCGAAAATAGCAGCAGGTGACTATAGCAAATATGCCAAGAGAATAGGAATAAAATAAGCAATGAGTGTGGAAACCATAATTTTCAGCAAGCTAACCAGCGTTGCTGGGCTTACGGATTTGGTGAAAACACGAATTTTTCCACTCCTCGCGCCACAGGATATTACCAAACCATTCGTCACCTTCCAGCGCATATCCAGTGGACGAGTGAAAAATCTACAAGGCGCATCCTTCACCGCGCAGACTAGATTCCAAATTGATTGCTACGCCACCAGCTATATTTCCGCCCGCCAAATTGCCGAGCAACTGCGCCTTGCGCTGGATGGCTGGAGCGATTATACCGCCAACCCCGCCATAAAAGGCAGCAGCCTAATAACCGACAGTGATTTTTCCATCACTGAAACCGACCCGAAACTTTACCGCGTGATGATGGAATTCCTTATCACCCACGATGAAGCACAATCTTAAACCCTAAAAAAAGGAGCTTACCATGACCGCAGCAAAATCTCTCAATGCCCAAGGCACTTTAATCAAAGTTGGTGATGGAGCATCGCCAGAAGTTTTTCACGCAATTTCTGAAGTAAAAGAAATTGGCGAACTTGGCGCAGTGCTAGCTGTTCTTGACGCAACTACTCTGGACAGCACCGCAAAAGAGAAGAAGGTTGGATTAGCTGACTACGGACAGCTAACACTTCAACTTCATTACGACCCGACAGATACAAATGGTCAGGATATTTTAAGGACGGCTGTAATCGACAAGCAGCTTCGCAATTTCAAACTAGAAATTACTGGTGACTCAACTCCAAAAACTTTTTCCGCTTATGTAATTTCTAATAAATCAGGAAATTTCGCGGTTGACCAAATCGTTGGTGCATCAGTAACCCTTGAAATCAGTGGTGCAGTGGCAGGTCTATAATTATGGCAAACAATAATAAATATACAGCAGAAACGCCTATAACCCTTGATAACAAAGAATATACTTTACTTTTTACATGGCGGCAATTCGCCGAGGTAAAAACTGTTTTCAAAGAAAAAGAATTTTCCGCAATATTGAATGGATTTGATACGAGCGAACTTGCTAAATTACTGGTTATTGGCTTAAAAACAAAACATCAAGACATAACCGAAGATTTTATTTTAGACTTAAACCCACCACCTGCAATTGGTGATGTTATTTCCGCACTGGACGAAGCATTAAATCGCGCTATTACAGGCGGAAAATCGTTTTTGGAGGATGATAGCCAAAGCAGCCCCCAGCAGGAAGAACAGACCGCGACCTGATTGAGGATGCCTTTCGTACTGCGCTTATGATTGGCATCAGCAATGATGACTTTTGGAGCATGACACCTTATCAGTTGCGGGTTGCAGTTTCCGCCCATGCAGAAAAACAAAAAAACCAGCACCGCCATGACTTAAGCATAGCTTGGTATGCAGCAGTTTTCCAACGCGCCAAACAGTTGCCGCGGCTGGAAAGCTTATTTGAAGAGCCAGAAACCAACCAACAGGCGGTTGCCGCCAAACTTATCCATCACTTAAAAATGCACAACGCAGCCCTAAAGGTAAAAGAAAATGCCATCGCAAAAGATAGGTAGTTTATCCGCAGATTTAGATCTTAAAACCGATAAATTCACCGCAGCTGTAAAAACTGCTGGTGACCAGTTGGCGAGCGGGCAAGCACGGATGAACCGCAGCCTTGGTCTAATAAATAAGCAATTTAACGATTTACAAAGAACTGTTGAAACAGCAAAAGGAAAATTGATAGGCTTTGCTTCAGTTTATTTCAGTGCAGGATTTATAAAATCCGCCATTGACATGGGCGACCATATTAATGATTTAAGCAAGCAAACAGGAGTTTCTGTAGAAACATTATCAAAATTATCTCTTGCCGCCAACCAAAGCGGAACAGACCTTGATAGTGTCGCACAAAGTATAAATAAAATGCAGAAAAATATATCTGAAGGTACTGATATATTTGGACAATTAGGTATAAAGCTTTCTGACATAAAAAAACTATCACCAGAAGAACAGTTTTTAACCATTGCAGAACAAATCAGTAAATTAGGCGATGACTCTGATCGCACTCGTGCGCTAATGGATATTTTTGGTAAATCAGGTGCAAGCCTTGCCCCGTTGTTTTCTGAAGGTGCAGAGGGCATTCGTAATGCAATGGAGCGAGCAAAAGAGCTAAATCTTGTGCTTTCGCCAGAACAAGCTGCAAAAATGGATGCCTATAATGACCATGTAGCAGAGCTTACGGCAAAATTAAGAATACTGGCTGTTGATGGTTTTGAATTTGCTTATGACAAAGCCATAAAATTCAATGAATTTGTTGAAGGGGTGAGCAAGATTACCCGCGCTAGCGATTTCCGTATCCCTGTAGATGAGTTAAGCGGACAGGAAGAGATTCTGCGCCGCCGCGCATTTCTTGTTGAGCGCATAACAAAATTACAAAAAGCATTTAATGATGAGCAAGACCCAGCAGTTTATAATAAATATAAACAAGAATTGGAAAATCTAAATAAACAATTAGAGCAAACATCATCAAGCGTAACTTTTTACAGTCCTATCTCTCCGCCAAAGAGTCAGGGGAAAATAAATTTTCAGCCTCCTGCGCTAAAAGGGCTTTCCGATGCACAGAAGCAGCAAAATCAAGAGTTGAAGGAAGCCCAAAAAATATATGATGACACGCGCACGGCGGCAGAAAAATATTCGGCGGAAGTTAACAAGCTGGATAATTTTCTAATGTCAGGTGAAATTTCTCAAGACACCTATAATCGCGCCCTAAAAAAAGCCAGCGATGAATATGAAAAAGCCACGGAGAAAAATAACGAGTTAAAAGATGCAGCCAAGGATTTAGGGTTAACCTTCACCTCAGCTTTTGAAGATGCTGTTGTTAAAGGCGAAAAACTCCGCACAGTGCTGGCGTCTCTCGCACAAGATGTTGCGAAAATTGCGCTGCGTAGGACGGTTACAGAACCTCTAAATGATTTTATCACAGGAACATTAAAAACTGCTTTTAATTTCGGCGGTGCGCGTGCCAATGGTGGCAGTGTATTCGCTGGAATGAGTTATGATGTTGGTGAATTTGGGCGCGAACGCTTTGTGCCAAATATCAATGGCTCAATCGTCCCCTATGACCAGATTGCAGAAAATAACGGCGGTCTCACCGTTCACAATACTTTCAATATGACGCAAGGTGGCAGTGGACGCGGGGTTAACGATGCAGCCTTGTTAGAGCAGGTCGCTAAAGTAGCGGAAAATTCAGTACGCATGGTTTATGCCGAGGAAACTCGTAATCAGATGCGTACGGGCGGATTATTTAACCCAGTATAAAATTTATGACCGATATATTCCCCACCACTATGCGTGCGCCGAGCTATAGCCCGCAATGCACACCTAAAGCCAACATCATTGAAGCACCTTTCGGCGATGGTTATTCGCAGCGCACACCACAGGGTATTAATCATATAAGTGATAATTGGACTGTGCCGTGGAACGCTTTAGAAAATGACGAGGCTCAAACCCTGATAATATTCTTAAAAGCTCATTATACCTTGCCGTTTTTATGGACACCGCCGCGCGAAAGCACTGCTAAAAAATTCAAATGTTCACAGCTGAGCTATTCCCCGAGCAGCAATTCGCAAGATTGCATGGATGTAAGCGCAACCTTTGAACAAGTCTTTGATATTGGATAGTTTATGAGTGTTCCAGCGGATGCAAGAAAGCTAGCAACAGACGCGCTAGTAAAGCTATATACGCTTGATACTACGGCTCTTGGTGGCGATATTTTTCGCTTTGTCAGCGACAGTGATGTGAATGCAATTGATGGTGCATTAACCTTTGATGGCAACAAATACTATCCTGTTCCATTCAAAGCCGAAGGATTTGAACGCAATGGGCAGGGTGCATCGCCGCGACCAAAAATCAGCATCAGCAATGTGACGCGGGTAATGATTGCATCGGTTATCACTCTGAATGATTTAGTTGGTGCGACATTCATGCGGCAGCGTACTTTTCGCAAGCATTTAGATGATGGCAGCGACCCCGACCCCACTGCCGTCTTTCCGCTAGATGTTTATCGTATTAATCGCAAACTCAATCAAAATCCACAATTTATAGAGTTTGAACTTGCCGCACCAACCGACCAGCAGGGCGCACAAATTCCAGCCAGACAATGCTTAAAGCGCACCTGCACACACCGCTATCGCAGGTGGGATGCTTCAAGCGGAACATTTGATTATACCAAGGCAACTTGCCCATATTCTTCAACCACATATTTTAACCAGCGCGACATTCCAACTTCTGACCCAGCTGATGATGTTTGCGGAAAGCAACTATCTTCCTGCAAAATTCGCTTTGGAACACAGCCACTGCCCACCCGCGCATTTCCGGGAATCGGAGGACAATAATGTTTAACCAAACTGCTATTTCCGCCGCACAAGCACATGCTTTGGCAGAGTTTCCGAATGAGTCATGTGGTATAATTGCGGATGATGAATATATTGCTTGTGAGAATATTGCTGATAATCCGCAAAGAGATTTCCAAATCGCCACGGAAACTATTTCTAGCTATATAATTTCTGGAACTCTGCAAGCTATAGTCCATAGTCACCCACATGTGCAGTTTGATGTACCAAGCAGCCCTAGCAAAAGCGATATGCTCGGGCAGATTGCGACCAATGTTCCATGGGGTGTGGTTGATACCGATGGACAAGTTGCCTCCGAGCCTTGGTGGTGGGGTGATTTTCTACTGGATACGCCACTGATTGGAAGAAACTTTCAACACGGAGTGCGCGATTGTTATAGCCTTATTCGGGCATGGTATTGGCAAAAACGAGAAATAAAACTGCCCGAAGGCGCAAGAGATGACATTTGGTGGAAAACCGATGATAATCTTTATGTAGATAATTTTGCCGCAGCTGGATTTGTGCAAATTTCGCGCGACCAGCTTGCCGACGGCGATTTAGTGCTTGGCAAAGTCAACTCAACGAAAATCAATCATGCAGGCGTTTATTTGGATAATAAAGAAGACGGTAAGGGATTAATCCTTCATCACCTGCCTAATCGCTTGTCGTGTCGCCAGCCCGCTAGCCCATGGCTTAACCGAGCAGAAATGTTTTTGCGCTATGCTCCATAATATTCATCTTTATGGCAGCCTCGCAGAAAAGTACGGGGCAAAACATTGTTTTGATATTGTAACCGCACCAGAAGCTGCCCGCGCCCTCGCTGCGAACTATAAGGGTTTTCGCAGTGACTTCATAGATGGCAGTTATCGCGTAGTAGTTGGTGATCTTGAGCATGGCACAGATTTGGAAGAGCAAACGCTGGATTTTCAAATTGGTCAGCGGCAAGCGGTTCATATCATACCACTTGCCATAGGCGCAAAAAATGGCGGTGGTATTAAAGCCATCGCTGGAATTGCCCTTCTCAGTGTTGCGACTTATGGTGCATTTTCTGCGGTTGGTGCTGGGGTTGGTATTGGAGCGGGATTTGGCACATCAGCATTTAGTGTTGCTGGGTTTGGTGTAACTTGGGGAAATATCGCTGGTCTTGGTCTTTCAATGGCGTTCTCTGGTGTTTCGCAAATGCTGACACCAACTCCAAAGGCAAGTGATTATGGCAACCGAGAAGCCCCAGACCAACGAGCATCTTTTTTGTTTAGTACACCTGTAAATCGGGGTGCAGAGGGTGCGGTAATTCCAATTATTTACGGCGAATGTGTCGTTGGCAGTATTGTCATTAGTGCAGGGATTACAACGGAGAAATTATTGTGATTAGCAATGACAATATTTTACCATTATTTATTTCTGGTTCAGGCGGCGGCGGTGGGAAAGGTGGTGGCGGAGGTTCTTCTCGTATTGCTCAGGAAGCCCCAAATACTCTTCAAAGCAAAGCCACGCTTCGTGCCATTGAGTTGCTCGGCGAAGGAGAAAATGTTGGCTTGGTAGATGGTGCAAAATCTATTTATTTTGATAATACTCCACTGCAAAATTCTGATGGAAGCTATAATTTTACAGGCATAACCTTCGCAGAACGCACAGGAACGCCCGACCAAGAGGTTATAACAGGGTTTCATGATGTTGAGGAAGAGAAGCCAGAAGGCGTAAAAGTAACTCATTCAATTCCTATCGTTCGTACAATCACCGATTATGATACAGATGCCGTGCGGATAACCATTCGCATTCCTGCCCTTACCGAGCAAAATACTAGCAATGGTGATTTGAATGGCAGCCAAGTTGCTTTTAAGATTGAATATCAGCCAAACGGTGGATCATATATAACCGCGATTGAAGATACCATCGTTGGAAAAACAGTTAGCCCATACGAACAGCAATATCGTTTTAATCTAACTGGCTCTGCACCATGGAATATTCGCTTCACGCGCGTAACACCCGATAATACCGCAGCGAATATACAAAATGATATATATTGGTCGTCCTACACCCGCATTATAGACCATAAACTTATTTACCCAGATGACCATATAATCGGGCTGGAAATTGACAGCTCATTATTTAGCAATATCCCAACAAGGTCTTATCGGGTAAAGGGAAAGATTATAAATGTTCCGTCAAACTACGACCCAGAAACCAGAGAATATACAGGAGTATGGGATGGAACTTTTCAGCTGGCATATAGCAATAATCCAGCTTGGGTATTATACGACTTAATGATAAATGACCGCTATGGTGTTGGTTCGCTTATAGTGCCATATTTGCCAGATAAATGGGCATTATATGAATGTGGTCAATATTCTGATGAGATGGTTGATAATGGTGCGGGCGGGCTAGAGCCTCGCTTTACCTTTAATGGGATTATTCAAACCCAAGAAGATGCCTTGCGCGTTTTACAAACAGTTGCCTCGGTTATGCGGGCAATGGTTTATTGGGGGGTGCAAGGAACTTCTGGCGTTATTACAGTTGCACAGGACTCACCAAAAGACCCGATAAAGCTCATAACGAACAGTAATGTTTATAACGGAAGCTTTAATTATAGCGGCTCTTCGCTAGATGTCCGCCACACGGCTTGTTTTATTTCATATACCGACTTAAACGACCCTAAAAAAATCGCGGTGGAGGTGGTGGAAGACCAAGCACTTATTGCAAAATTCGGCTATAGAAAAAAAGATATTGTTGCTTTTGCTTGTACAAGCCGTGGACAGGCGCATCGGGCGGGGCGTTCGGAAATTTATAGCGATTGCTATTTAACAGAAGTGGTGAATTTTAGCACTGGCTTGGCAGACGCTGATATTGCTCCATCGCAAATTTTAAGCGTTATGGATAGCGATTATTCTGGCGTGCGCTTTAGTGGGCGAATAATTAGCGTTCAAGATGATGCTGGTTCACCACTGCATTATACAGGCGTCACGATTGATGCACCAGTTACACTTGCATCAGGTGAAAGCTATACAATTTCTATGGTTATGCCAGATGGAATGCTGGCGGAAATCGGAATAATAAACAGTGAAAACCAAACCGATACACTGACTTTTGCGACTCCGCTTACAGTCGCACCGCTACCATCCGCAGTATGGGTTCTCACCTCAAGCGAACTTGCTCCACGCCAATTCAGCGTTTTGGCAATGCAAGAACGAAGTACCGCCGAATTTGAAACCACTGCCTTGCTTTATGACCAAAATAAATACGCATATATTGACAATGGTTTGCATTTGCCAACCCTAAATTATAGCAAAATCAGTAGGGACATAATTACACCGCCGTCAGATTTACACATTTTTGAATATTTGGCACGAAATGGACAATCTGTTTTTTCAGCCGCAACTATTTCTTGGAAATCCAGCAATGATTCCCGTGTTGTTCGCACTGAATTAGAAGCCCGCCGCCCGAATGGAAGCAATAATTATGAACGAGTTGATTCTACTTCTGGCGTAAGCGTAACAATTGTAAATACCATAGACGGAGTGTGGAGTTTTCGTGCGCGGAGCTTTGACGCTCTCGGGCGACCAAGTGCGTATGTTTATTTGGAAAATATCAATTTGAGCATAAATAGCACTCCACCCGACGATGTTACGGCATTCAGCATAACTTCTATGGGCAATACTTCCACCCTTACTTGGAAGAAAGCTAGCAACTTAAATATCAGCCACTATGAAATTCGTTATTCAACAGTGCTAACTGGTGCGGAGTGGAATAGTTCGGTTACTGTGCTTGATAGAATTTCCGCAAATTCCACAACAGCAATTGTACCGACTCGTAGCGGCACATGGCTTATCAAAGCCGTCACCAACCCAACTGATAATTATCCATCAGGAATTTATAGCAACAATGCTGCACTCATAACGACCGATATAGATGCTCTTCTGAATTTCAATTTTGTAGATGAATTGGTTGAGCATCCAACATTCGCAGGCACAAAAACTAATGTTGAGGTTAGCGGCAGCGGAAATCTTGAGTTAAGTCCGATTTTCAGCGGGTTGGATTTTGTAGCCTATGAGACACAAGGCACTTACGATTTTCCCGAATTAGATTTAGGCGCGATTTATACTAACCGTATCACCCCGCGAATAGTTGCATCAGGAAATCTACGCAGCAATATTGCTGATGAATGGGCTAATGTTGATGAAATAGTTAATGTGGATGGTATAACCGATGGGCAGTGGAAGGTTGAATTTCAAATTTCCACCACCAATGATGATCCAAGTGGTTCACCAGTCTGGAGTGATTATAGAATAGCCTCCATTGGTGATTATAATTTCCGCGCCGTACGCCCTCGCGTAGTTCTCTATTCGTATTTTCCAACTGTAACCCCGTCTATTGAGGAGCTTTCTGTGCAAATTGACATGCCCGACCTAATTCAAAGCGGGAATGACATTGTAACCGATGCCACTGGCACGAATGTTATATTTGGTTTCGCCTTCAAAAGTACCGACCCACGCCTTGGCATAGCCACACAAAACATGGCTACTGGCGATTATTACACCATAACCGCCAAATCAGCGACAGGCTTTTCAATCCGTTTTTTCAATGCGGCAGGAACAGGAATATCGCGCACTTTTGATTATGTGGCTAAGGGCTACGGAATTTTAACACCTTAAAGGATTTTTTATGAATAAAATAAACAAAAAATTACTCTCGTTTTTTGCAATCTCCTTGCTGCTTATGCAGCAATTTACACCTAGCTTTGCCGCGCAAGTCAGCAATGTTGTTTTAGAAAGCAATATAACAGGGCTAGAGCTTCGCACCCAGCAAAACGATATAAACGCAGCATTTAACACGCTCCATAAAGGGGCATCGCTTCCTGCTTCAGCTGCCGCTGGCACATTATGGATTGATGACTCTGGCGGTGCAACGGCGTGGCTACTAAAACAATATGATGGCACAGATAGCATAACCATCGGCACAATCAACACCTCTGCCAATACATTTACACCATCAGGGCAACTCGGAACTTTCGGAAATGCCGTAGTCAGCAAAACAGGAACGCACACGCTTGATAGCACTCATTACGGGCAGTTGATTAAAGCGGATGCGACCAGTGCATCATTCACCTCAAACATCGCCGCCGCAAGCACACTAGGCTCGTCTTGGTATGCCATCATCCAAAAAATAGACGCCACAGCGAATACTATCACCATTGATCCGAATAGCACCGAACAAGTGAATGGCGCAGCCACTTATGTTCTGAAAAACCAATATGAAGGAATTATCCTTGTAAAAGATAGCTCATCTTTCCGTGCGCTGCCTTTTGGCAATACCAACCTTGTCAAAGTTTCTAGTGATGACACCACCGCAGGATATATTGAGGACAAAATCACCGCTGGTAACGGAATTTCTCTTGCTACGGCAAATAGTGGGGCAAACGAAAACCGCGCTATTTCCACAAATCTTGCCACTGATTCGGGTTTGGAATTTAGCGGTAGTGCGCTACGAGCTAAAGCAGGAACGGGCATTGTTCGCAGTTCCACAGGCATCAATGTAGATGTCGGCACAACTGCAAATAAAATTGTACAGCTCAATGGCTCGGCACAGCTTCCAGCTGTTTCTGGTGCATTGCTTACTAATTTACCAGCAACTATTGTATTACAACAAATTTTTACCTCAAGCGGAACATATACACCAACAGCTGGAATGGACTACTGCATCATTGAAGTTGTTGGTGGAGGTGGCGGCGGTGGGGGGGCTGTTCCAAGTGGTGTGGCGGGCGGCGGTGGGGCAGGTGGATATGGTCGAGCTAGATTTACGGCTGCAACTATAGGTGGCTCTCAAGCCGTCACCATTGGATCAGCTGGTGCAGGTGGGACAAGCTTTGGCACAGATGGCACGGCGGGCGGAACTTCCTCATTTGGTGCGCTTATATCAGCGACAGGTGGAGGTGGTGGTTACGGCTTTCTTGGCGGTAGTACTAGCGGCGGCGGTATAGGAGGCGCATCATCAGGTGCAGATATTAATATTTCTGGCGGTGGTGGCGGATATAGTATGGGAGGCACATCGTTTTTTGGAGGCGGAGCTAGATATGTGGTTAATGCTAATGGCGCAAGTGGTGCTGCATATGGCTCAGGTGGAAGTGGCGGATCAAGTATTGGAGGCTCATCATACTCTGGCGGTGCTGGTAAGGCGGGTGTTGTGATAATAACAGAGTTTGTTACGCCATAAAAATCAAAAAGGCATAAAATGAATAATGAAAATTGGCATAACGCGGCACGGAAATTAGGTGGTGAGCAACTGATACCTGTAATTGAAAAGATTCAAGAAGACCATAACGAATTATCAAAGAAATTCAGCAAGTCTTTTCCAGCTGGTGACCACGAGGGACATTGCCGCTATCACGATGCAATTATTGAACGCACTGCGGAAATCAAAAAATTGCGTATGGCGATACAGGAAAAAACTATCTCTGCACTCGTTTGGTCAGCAATATTGGGAATTGGGCTTGCCGTTTGGCATGAGCTGCAACGAGCTTTCATAAAATAACGCAAAAATTTAAGCGGTTTTTCCTGATAACGGAAAGCACCATATCATAGGGGGATTTATGAGCAAAACTCAGGCGGGCGGCGTTTTGTCATCAGCGGAATTTGTCGCGCCTAAACGACTTATAAAGCGAATATTTATCCACTGTTCGGCAAGTGATAACCCAAAACATGATGATATTTTCGTGATCCGCCAGTGGCATTTAGAACGAGGATTTAATGATGTTGGCTATCATTTTTTCATAAAATTTGACGGCACTATTCAGCGCGGGCGGAACATTGAGCGCACACCAGCCGCGCAAGAAGGAAACAACACCGCCACCATCGCTATTTGCTGTGCTGGGTTAAGCCAATTTACCAAAGCACAATTTATTTCACTGCGCTGGCTAGCACAAGCCATCCACGCGGCGATACCAAAAGCGACTTTCCACGGGCATTGCGAGGTAAATCCTCACAAAACATGCCCCGTGTTCGCTTACAAGACCGTTCTCGGACTGGATTCCAAGGGCGGATTAATCACAACCTAAAAAGGAGAGTTTTATGAAGGGCTGGAAAACAGTTTTGTTCAATATATTGGCGGCTATTGCGCCTGTTTTGGAAGCAAGCGGCGCGGATTTGGGGCTAACAGGAAATGCAGCGGCAGGTTATGCTCTTGGTGTGAGCATTATCAACTTGGTGTTGCGGTTTTACACAACAACACCAGTTGGGCAATCTAAATGAGCTGGCTAATCTTAGTTGCTGGGGGTTTAGGCGTTGGCGCAGTTGCTTGCGCCTTCGCCCTCTGGCGATATTTAAGCCAACTATCAGCAAAGGCAGCAGAAGCGGAGCTATTACGCTATGAAAATGAAAAACTTAAGAAGCAGTTGGCAGATAGCAAAGAAACAGCGCAAGCTTTTACCAAGCCTCGGCGTAATCTTGCTGATCTCGCTGACCAGTTGTGAGCAGCCGCAAAATTCTGGTTACTGCCCACCGCGCATCCACGCGGAAAAATCAGTGAAAGACTGGGTGCGCGGCGGAAATTTCTCCGATGCAGTGCATGATTACCTAGACAAAATAGCCACCCAACAACAAGAAATTGATAAGCATTGCAAATAGGCTTTAGTCAGCCGCCATAAAGCGTTTTCCAGCCACGATACGGCGCGTTTATTTTTGATGGAGCGTTTTTATGGATAATCACAAGCCTGTTGCCCCACTTTCTGGTGCTGCACCATATCTCGGTGGCAAGAAAAACCTAGCCGAGCGCATTATTGAGCGCATCGAACCTATCCCACATCAATGTTATGCCGAGCCATTTATAGGCATGGGTGGGCTATTTCTTCGCCGTCGTTCGGCTGCTCCATGCGAAGTTATCAATGATTATTCTGGGGAGGTTGTGAACTTTTTCCGAATAATTCAGCGACATTACCGCGCATTGCTGGATGAACTTCGTTTTTCGCTGGCGGGACGGAGGATTTTCAACACCTTCCTCAATACTCCACCAGAAACCCTCACCGATATTCAACGCGCTGCACGGTTTTATTATCTCCAGCATTGTGGCTTTAGCGGAAAAGTTGGCAGCACCTCTTTTGCCGTAGATAGGACTGGAAAATCCCGCTTTAACATTCGCCAGTTGCGAACCCATATTGAAAAACTCCACGAACGGCTTGCCGAAGTTACCATTGAAAATTTGCACTACAGCGATTTTATCACGCGTTATGACGGCGCGGACACGCTGTTCTATCTAGATCCGCCATATTATGGCTGCGAGGATGATTACGGCAAAAATATGTTTGAGCGCGAAGATTTCGTGAAATTAGCCGAGCAATTAACAAAAATCAGTGGCAAATTCATACTATCGCTAAACGATAAACCGCAAGTGCGCGAAATTTTTGCCGATTTTTGTATGGAAGAAGTTAGCACCAACTATGGAATAGGAAAAAATCAGAAATTTGAGGAGTTGCTTATTTCAAACCAACTACTTACACGCCGACAGCCGACTTTTCTGTAATGGTGGTGACCAGATGTTTAGTCAACTGCATAAAGACAGCTGCGATGCTTTTAGTTTCCCCAAATGGTTTAACATTGGACATAACACCGCCATCTGGTCGTAAAACCAAAGACGGCATCCATGTCGCGGATGCCAAACGCTTTATGTAAGGTGACTAAACCTTGCTATAAGAGTAGCTGTTGGCGGGGGTAATTGCAAGCAGCTAAAACACATCCAATTTTACACCTATTTTGAACATGCTTTATATTTATTTAGCTCTAAAATCCGTACTATAATGAAAATCAATGTTTATAAAATTCAAGCAGTTAAAATTTTTATTTTTCTCATTTTATAGTACAGCTTGCACTTTGTAACAATTTACTTTACAAGCATAAAATGCGGTGCAATTTCACCCTATCATAATCCCTTGGTCGGGTGTTCAAATCACCCCCGAGCCACCATATTTTTCAATTGGTTATGAGTTAAACTCCCTATTATTTAACCCCTTCTGGGGCACTGGTGGGGCAATAATTAAAAACAATCCACGATAATTGACAATTATAGAACCAACCGAAACTGCCCTTTTGAAATAGTTTTGCCCCATAACTGCCCCACAGAACAATAATATAGTAATTTACTTTATATATTACAGGTGATTACAAAATATATTCATGGGATTACTTATCACCTATTGCTATTTATTGCTGGTTGTTGTAGCTTCACTTCAGCAATTAAGAGGGGCAATTTATGGCAAATATAGAAAAACGCACAGCACCAGATGGTAAAATATCCTATCGGGTAAAAATCCGCATCAAGGGCTTTCCAACTCAAACAGCTACTTTTTCACGCATTACGGATGCTAAAGACTGGGCGAAAATAACGGAGGGCGCAATAAAGGATAGGCGTTATTTCAAAAACACAGAATCAAAGAAGCGAACACTAAAAGAATTGATTGAACGCTATATTGATGATGTTTTGCCAGCGAAGCCAAAAAGCAAAGACAAGCAATCCAGCCAGCTTAATTGGTGGAAAGAAGCAATAGGTGATTACTTTCTTGTGGATATAACCCCTGCCCTAATTGCTGAATATCGGGATAAGCTAGCCAAAGAAAAAACCAGATTTAATAAAAAATACTCGCCAGCAACAGTTAATCGTTATCTAGCTGCAATCAGTCACGCTTTCACTATCGCAACCAATGAGTGGGGTTGGCTTGAAGATAGCCCCATGCGGAAAGTGTCAAAATCAAAAGAACCAAGGGGGCGGGTTCGCTTCCTATCAGATGATGAACGCAAAGCATTACTAACTGTTTGCCAAGAATCATCCTCCGAATATCTATATCCTGTAGTAGTTTTGGCATTATCCACTGGTATGCGACAAGGTGAAATACTGGGCATAAGCTGGGATGATATAAATCTAGATAAGCAATATATTATTTTGCATGAAACCAAAAATGGTGAACGCCGAAGAGTGCCACTGGCAGGGCTTGCACTTGAAGAAATAAAGAAGTTAAGCAAAATCCGCCGTATTGATACCAACCTGTTATTCCCTCATGCCAACACCAATATAAAAGAACAACATTTTGACATACGCAAACCATGGAATGACGCACTGGAAAAGGCAGAAATAAAAGATTTTCGTTTCCATGATTTACGCCACAGTGCAGCGAGTTATCTTGCTATGAATGGCGCAAGCCTTGCCGAAATAGCGGAGGTTTTAGGGCATAAAACCCTGCAAATGGTGAAACGCTACGCCCACCTTTCCGAAGCCCACACTAGCAAGGTTGTAGCCAGCATGAATGAAAGGATTTTTGGATGATATTTGGTGAACAAAAATACGCACTAACAGAAAACACAGGCATAGATTATAACTATTGGTTTCTGCAACCCAAATGGGATTTTAAGCAAGCTGCTTTGTTACTGTGTGATATTTGCCCTAATGATAAATTCCAAGATTACAAATGGTGCGATGGATTCTACATTGACCAGTTTATTCCTATATGCACAACAGGTTGTTATAATATAGATGTTTATACAAAATCAGACTTCATAAATGAAGTGCTAGAAAATTATAGTCATAGATACGAAGTGAATAATAAATCCTTAGAAAAACCACTTGATTGGATAAAATGGTTTGTAGATGAGGGGATATTAAAATCTGTGGCAATATGGGGTTATCTAAAAAAGAACAATATAGATATAACTCCTACGAATAACAGTAAGATATACCAGTATTACACTAAATGGGCTTATAAAGAAGCATGGGCATTTGACGATGTGGTTGCCTTGCTGTGTAGAAGAGCTACTTATGAGAGCTATGATTTAATGAAATGTGCATTACCGCATGATTGTTATTCAACTAAAGAAATAATTTCAGAACTAAAACAAAGCATAATGAACAAGGCAATAGATTATATAGAGGTTGATTGTCATTCTCATATTGAAAGAAGATTTAAGCCTGATGATATAATAAAATGGGCTGAAATTAGAAATTATAAATTCCCTACCTTACTGATGCAAATAATGGGATATGAGAAATTAATGCCCAATCCAAAAAACAAGCGTGGATGCAAAACAGAAATTCTCAAAGAATTTGATAGGCGAGCAAAAGAAAATTTATTGCATTCTAAATGGGATGATGAGTTAACTTACTTACGACAATACGCTGGAAATATAGGAGAAACATACACTATAGAGGCTATTAAAAATATAATTCCTAAAAAAATGTTTTTAGGAAAGAGGCTTTAATCCCTACAAACATTATTATCATTAAATAAACATTATTGTTTTTAATGATAATTGTAGCGTCATATTTCTTATTACCAAGAACGCTTGGTATTTGTTTAACAATAAGGAATAACGCAAATGACTACACAACGAACAATTTACTTAACAGTAAAACAGCTTTCTGAAAAATACCCTGCCTTTCCGCAAGGTGGGGTTCGCTCGTGGATATTTTCTGATAAAAATGGTTTTTCAAAATGCTTGCGCCGAGTTGGCAAGAAAATCCTAATTTCAGAAAATTCTTTTTTGCAATGGTTGGAAAACCAAAACCTAAAATCCAGTAATTAGCAAAAACCATTAGTGGGGTGGTCAACACTACCCCACCTAATTTATTTGGATTTTCAAAATGAGTAAAAAAACCAGCACATTATTAGCACAAGTGAGTGCCGTGCCAAAGGACGAACCATTTGTGCAAATAACTTTTGAATTGATGAATTCGCCATCTTGGCGAGCGAAGTCAATATCATGCAGTAAATTACTGGATTTTTTGATGTTAGAACACATGGCACATAAAGGCATGGAAAATGGCAATTTGCTTGCTACATACAATCAGCTTGAACAATTCGGCATTGCCAGAAATTGCATTAACAAAACCATACAGGAAGCTGAAAATCTAGGGTTGGTGATTGCAGAACGCAAAGGCAGGCAAGCCAGAAACAAGAATTATTGCACCTGTTTCAAGCTAACTTTTTTGCCACATAGTTTTCACAATGAGAAAGGTGTTAAAATGTATAGTGAGCCTAGTAATGATTGGCGAATGATAACAGATGCGGAGATTGAGAAACTGAAAAACAAAAAAGTAAAACGCTTAAATTTTAATTCTGATTGTAGAAACCTCCACTCAACAGGTGTAAAATCTACCACTAACAAGGTATAGTTTTTTACACTTCTTGTTTTGTAATATCCTGTAAATGTTGATTATTGAAAAGTGTGGTTTTTTACACCCCTTTATATATTTTGGCTGTATTGCACAATAGAATTACAGTTTGCTACAGCATATCTATTGCCATTTAACAATGCAGAGAATAGAGTTTTGCCATCTATAAATGATATTTAAATATAAATTACACAAGGCAGCAAATGAGTTTCAATAAAATCCTAGAAAAATATCGTAAAATCTCATTTTCAGAGCGTGATAAAGGCAACCGCTTTGAAAGACTGATGCAGGCTTATTTACTCACTGACCCTATTTATGCCAATAAGCTAAAAAATGTTTGGTTGTGGAGCGAATTTCATGGAAAAGATGATTTGGGTGGTGGTGATACTGGTATTGATTTAGTTGCTCGCACTTATGATGGTGATTATTGGGCAATACAGTGTAAATGTTTTCTGGAAACTTCCAGCATTGATAAACCTGCTGTTGATAGTTTTCTATCCACTTCCAGCCGAGAATTTAGGAACGAAGAATTAAAAACATCTAGATTTTCCAATCGCCTTTGGATTTCCACCACTGATAAATGGGGTGGCAATGCAGAGGAAGCAATTAGAAACCAGCACCCACCAGTGCAAAGAATAAATCTATCAGATTTACAAGCTGCCCCTGTTGATTGGGAAAAGTTGGATAATGGGGTTCATGGTGAAGCCTCACGAAATCCAAAGAAAACGCTGCGAGCGCATCAAAAAGAATCATTAGAAAAAACCCACGAACATTTTAAGATTGCAGATAGAGGCAAGCTAATTATGGCGTGCGGAACTGGAAAAACATTTAATTCGCTCCGCATTGCCGAAAATGAAACTGGTGGTAAAGGACTTGTTTTGTTTTTAGTGCCATCTATTGCGTTATTGGGGCAAACTTTGCGTGAATGGTCATCAGACGCTAACGAGCCAATCAATGCCATTTGCATTTGTTCTGACCCTGAAATTTCCAAAAAGAAAACCAAAAATGATGATAGCGATGGTTTCAGCGTGGTTGATTTGGCGTTGCCAGCTTCCACCAATACCAAAGATATTTTGCACCAATTCCAGAGAATAAAAAGCAATGGCAATAGCGGAATGACTGTAGTTTTTTCCACTTACCAATCTATTGAGGTTATTGCCAACGCTCAAAAAGAGCTGATTAAAAACGGCTTTGGTGAGTTTGATTTGATTATTTGT
>SXGU01424407.1_pt1 | contig 48873 bp, 41 predicted proteins | sample 3174531 | NCBI WGS metagenome assembly SXGU01 (sample SAMN11356863, study PRJNA531348) | freshwater metagenome | isolation source: freshwater sample F1-140 | place: China: Fuxian Lake, Yuxi | collected 2017-12-25 | reverse complement strand
TCTTATTGGAGAAGTAAAATGTGTATAGCATTCAAAACCTAAACCAAAATGACCAATATTATTTGTACTATACTTTGCTTGGCTAAGGGATCTTAATGTTAAAAGACTGATGATTTGACCTTCGGAGTGGTTTTCAAACTCTTCTAATGCTTTGGTTAATTTTTTTTGTAAATTACCCGATGCAGATGATCTTAGATGAATTTTTAATCCTAAATTAAATAAATAAGTTTCAAGAATTTTAACATCTTCCGAACTAGGTTCTTCGTGGACTCGATATACTGATGGAATTTCTTTTGAACTTAAAAACTTTGCGACTGATACGTTGGCAGCAAGCATGAGCTCTTCAATTAGTCGATGAGCAAATAATCTTTCTGTTTTTTGAACATCTACAGGGTTTCCGGCGGCGTCAATTTCCAAAAAAGTTTCAGATAAGTTTAAATCGAGAGATCCTTCGTTAAATCGCTTTTTCATTAATATTTGTGCGAGATCATAACAACGTAATATATTTTCTTTTACAATGGGAGCGAGAGCAATTTCATTACCATCAATAACTTCTTGCGCTTCACCATATGTTACACGAGCATGACTATTCATAACAGCTTCAAAAAAATTCGATTTTACCATTTCACCTTGCCAGTTAAAATTCATTTCGGCCGCGACACATAAGCGAGGTACATTCGGTTTTAACGAACAAAGGCCGTTACTAATTTTTTCTGGTAACATTGGGACTACATAATTTGGAAAGTAAACGCTAGTCCCTCTTTCTTTTGCATCATTATCTAGATGAGTTCCTGGACGAACATAATGACTAACATCTGCAATTGCTACGATTAATCGAAAGCCTTCGCTTGTTTGTTCTACAAAAACGGCATCATCAAAGTCTTTTGCGGTAGCTCCGTCAATTGTGATCAGCGGTGTATTCATTAAATTTACTCTATTTTTATATTCATAAGGTTCTGGGTTTTCGTGCAAATGTGAAGTTTCTTCTAAAGTTAACTTTGAAAAATGTGTTGGAACACTTAGAGTTCTTAATACACGAATAGTGTCATTTAGTGGATCTTCAGCAGAACCAATTACCTCAATTACTTTTCCACTAAAAGGTGTGGCTTCGTCGGGATAAGAAGTTATTTCAACATGAACCAATTCATTATCTTTAGCGTAGAGTGCGTCTTCAGTTTTTATTTTAAGATCTTTACCCCATGCTTTAGAGTCATCAGGTATAATTTTCCATTTCTCATTTAAGGTAGAGATTTTTCCTACTATATATTTTGTGCCTCTACTTAATATTTTAAGAACCTCACCATGAGAGCGTTGTTGGGCGCGATCATGTATGACTGTTACCAAGAGTTTATCATTTGTCATAATTCCAACCATTGAATGTTTTGGAATATAAACATCTTCTTCATTAATATCGTCAGGAATTAAAAATCCAAACCCATCAGCATGTCTTTTAATAATTCCAGAAATTTGTTTTTGATTTTTACTGTGATGTTTATTCATTTCTAAAAAGCTCCGAATCCCAAGGTTTTAAGCAACAACTGTAGTTTGGTCTAGTTTTGCGATTAAATAAACATTAATGCTGAATATAAAAAATATTTGTTAGCTATGTGCAATAAATTTGTAACATATTAAAATTGGCAAAAAATTTTTAATTTAAATTTTAAGTTAGCTGATCTCTTAAAAACCTTATCGTTATTGAGTTTAAGTAAAAATTTGAAAGGAACAATTATCATTAAAATATAAATTAAAAATTATAAATAAAAATAGAATTTTTTAAAAAGAACTTAAAATAAAAATTATCAGAAATAAAATTGTTTGATTCGTACAAAATGCCTTATTAAAGTCGAGGTGTAAGCATAAATTTATGATATTTAAAGAAAATAAACTATTTTGTATTTTAAAAGAAAGGATACAAAAATGACTAAAAGATTAGTTTTAATAGCTACTATAGCAATGATGGCGAATGGAGCTTTCGCTTCTAAAGCTAGAATGACAGCATTATCTTCAACTCCAGCAATAACTGACGTACAATCTATATTCAGCAATCCTGCGGATGTTAATTATGTTGGTGAGTTTGCAACTTTTGAAATGGGTGAAACAGCTACAACTCCAGCAACAGTTGTTAACGCGATTCCAAATGCTGAAGGAGGCTTTTTACAATCAATGGGAGATGCTAAATGGGGTTTTTATTTAGGTAAACAATCTCTTGCTATCAATGATTCTCGATACAGAGCAACTGAAGCAACTGGTGTTACCTTTTTAACACAAAAAAATCCTTTTGATGTTTACTACGGAAGCAAAGCTGGTGATATGTCTTGGGGTTTAGATTTTAACTTTTCAAACTCTGATGAAAGATCTACGACATCTAAACAAGGTTCAATGGCATTAGGGCTTGGAGTAAAAACTGATGTTTGGGGTGCTTATGCAAATATTGGTTTGGGTTCAACTTCTCAAGTTGGTGATGCTAAATACAATGGTACACAAGGTTTAGCTTTTGCCGGTCATTATTATGTGGATGCAATTAAATTGTATGCTAAACAAGAAATGTTTGCTGCTAATGCAACAGATGCATCCGCTGCAAAACTTTATGAATTTGCGACATCTATTACAACACTTGGTATGACTAATAAATGGAAACAAGACGCAAATTCAATATTTTACGGTTTAGCTCTTAAAATGACTACAGCTGATAATAAAAAAGCTTATACTCACACATCACCTGTAACTGCTGCAGTTGATACTACAGGTGCTGCTGCAAAAGTTGATGCAATGGAATTACCAGTTCATATTGGTATGGAAGTTGATGCGGCTTCTTGGTTAACTCTTAGAGGTTCAATCACTCAAAACGTATTCTTAGGAACTAAAAAAATTACTCCTAATGGTGGAACTGGAGTTACGGATACTATTTCTGAAAATACAACTACTGCTGCTGGTGCTGGATTTAAATTTGGTAAAAACAATTTAGATTTCGTGATGGTTGCTGGAGTTAGTGGTGCGGTTGCATTTGACAACTTGGGCGCTCAAGCTTCTTACACTTACATGTTTTAATAATTAAAAAGTTAATAAAATTTAAAAAGAATTACAAATTATCGAAAGGATATCAAAATGAAATTAGGATTAGCGATATTAGGATTATCAATGGCAGCTACTTCTGCATATGCTTCTACAGCAAGAGTTGATGCTCTTCAAAAGGGAGCGCATTTAGTGGATACTGCAACTGTATTTAATAACCCATCAGATATGTTCAGCTTACCAGAAGTTGCGACTATCGAGTATGGAGCATCTTCTACTTTTGGAAGTGATGCTAAAGGTGGTTTTTTAAGAGGAGAGGGCGACACTAAATTTGGTTTTTTCTTAGGCCAAGGTTCAGATACTAGAAGTGCTGCTGGAACTATTAACTTTGAAGGTATTGAAAACCCTTTCACAGTTTTTTACGGTCAAAAAATGGGTTCAGAAATGAGCTGGGGTCTTGGATTTACGTACTCTGCTTCTTCAAAAAAATCTGCACTTAAAGCAGCACCAGCTCAAACAAATTTAGATTCTGCAACTCAAAGCTACATGAACTTAACTGGTTCAGTTAATATGGGAATGTGGGTTGCTGGTTTGAATTTAGATTTAGCAAATACTGCTAAAACTACTTTAACAACTGGCAATGGTGAAGGTACTTATGCTGCTGGAAATACTAAATTATTTGGTCAATACGTAATGGATACTTCATACTTTGATGCATCATATGAGATGTCAAATGTTAATACTAAAACAGATGTTGCTGATGTTTCAAAAAAATCAGGATCTACAATTACATTAGGTTATACTAATACAATGAAAAAAGATGGCGCAGAGTTTTTCTACGGTGCTTCTTATGTTATGACAAACACAAAAGATACTGTTGCTAATACTAAAACTGATGATGCTACATTGCCAGTGATAGTTGGTGTTGAGGCAGATGCGACTTCTTGGATGGTATTGAGAGGTTCTGTAACTCAAAACGTATTATTAGGGACTACTAAAACTGGAAACAATACAGATACAGTTAACCATAATACAACTGTTGCTGCTGGAATGGGTTTGAAATTTAATAAATCAATTCTTGATATGACTTTATCTGCAGCTGGGTCAGGCAATGTTGAATCAGATGCATTAGGAGCACAAGCGGCTTACACATACATGTTCTAATTTTAATTTAAAAATTATTAATTTAAACTTGTTAAAAAACCCTAGCAATAAAATGCTGGGGTTTTTTTTAAAAGAAAAAATGTCTAGTATAACCACTTTTTCCTATGAAAAAGTGGATTGAAATGCTACAAAATAACATGAGTAGAGATTTACATACACATTTGTCTATACTTGCTAGAACGGTTCAACATAAAAACTTATCATTGGCTGCAAATCATGTTGGTTTAAGTCAGTCCCAGCTTTCAAGAATTATAGCAAAATTAGAAGATGAATTAAATGTTATATTACTTGATCGGGGTGTACGACGAAAATCGTCATGGACTCCTGTCGCAAGAAGATTATCAGAACTTTATTTAAAGTCGGAACACGAACTCAATTCATCAATTCAAGAAATAATTGAAAAACCAATGTTTGCAACTTTAAAAATGGGAACGTTAGAGGGGTTATCTCAAATTGCTTTGGATTACTGTGAAAAATTATTTCAACATTCTGCTCTTAATGAGATTCATCTTGATATTTATGAAATTAGTGATCTTGAAGAAAAATTTGAATCGAGTGAGCTCGATATCATTTTTTCGTTTAGAGCGCCAAGTATGCAAAAATATAAAAATGTAATTGAGCTAGGATTCCAATCTGTAGATCCAATTCGTAAAGATGATAAATATTTAGTTTATAGTCCGTATGAATTTATTAAGAGAACGACCGAAGAAAAAAACTTATCGATAAAAAACAGCAAATCAAAAAATAAATCTGAAAAACTGCAATTGAAGAAGAATTCAAAAATTTTTATCAGTAACTCGATTAATATTAGAAAATATTGGATTGAAAATATTGGTGGAAGTGGCAAGCTCCCCTCAATAGTAATAAAATCACCAAAAGAAGGCACAAAACCTGTTTATTTGGTTGGCTCAGATTTATTAAGTCCATTAATATGGAAAGAAATAATCAAATAACTGCTTATGATTAAGTCTGATCGCTTCGCGATTATATCAGACATAATCATAAGCAGTTATTTTCCTGTTTGTTGGGGGTGATTTTCAATCACCCCTTATTATGAAAACCCAAACTTTCGTTTGTATTTTCATAATAACTGCGCGTGATTTTGTCTCGTATAATCGCGAAACGATCAGACTTAATCATGAGCAGTTATTTGAATAATAGTTACTATTTACTTAGATTGGTAATTTATATTAAATTACCAATCCTTTCATACTTATATTTATCCTAACAACTTTAAAGCCATTTGCTGTGAGTTATTAGCTTGAGCTAATACACTAACTGCAGCTTGCTGTAAAATTGTATTTCGAGTCATCTCAGAAGATTCAGCGGCCACATCAGTATCTCTAATTCGAGAATTTGCAGCAGAAAAGTTTTCATCAGAAACTTGTAAATTCTGAATTGTCGACTGAAGACGATTTTGCATAGCTCCGAAATTTGCTCGTATAGCATTTACAGAAACTAAAGCATCATCAACTACAGAAATACTCATCTGTGCTGCTTCTTTAGAGGATACAGTTTCAGCTACTATACCTAGTGCTTCAAGTGTAGCATTTGCTGCTGCCGAATTAAAAGATATGCGATCCTTAAAGGGATCATTATGAACTCCAACCTGAATATCAATTACACCACCTGTGCCATTTAAAAGATCATATCCGTTAAATGAAGTGCTTTCAGTTATCCGTTGAATCTCTTCTTTTAACTGTTGGTATTCGACATCTGTAAATTTTCGTTCCGTATCTCCAATTGTATCAGATGAAGCTTGGATTGCTAATTCTCTCAAACGAATTAACATACTTGAAACTTCATTTAAACTTCCTTCTGCGACTTGCACCAGCGATACACCATCTTCGGCATTTCTCGAAGCTTGTCTTAATCCTCTAATTTGGCTTTTCAAGTTTTCTGAAATCGCTAATCCTGCGGCATCGTCTGCGGCTTGATTAATTCGAAATCCAGAACTCAAGCGAGCCATAGACCGATTCATATTCAAACTCGTTGAACTTAAATTTTTGTGCGCGTTTAATGCGGCTACATTTGTTGCTATTCGTAAACCCATTTATCCTCCTTGCATGGCGAAATCCTCCTTGATAAGTGCCATCCTATTGGCAAACAAAAGCATTCTGCTTTTGTAAAGATACTTATTGTTCTCTCCGAGTTTCTTATCGGAAGAGAAATATATTTTCTAGAGTCCAGATTTTTAATTTTTAATGATTTTATAAAGATATTTTTGGTGTGTATTTTAAGATGGTAAAAAAATTGCCATCAATTTTGTGCAAAAATGAAAATGATTTTCATATTGCAATAATAAAGTTTATGCTCTCAAAAATAGTTGAGGCAAATTTTTATGTAAAAAGAGATTACATAAATAATAAAACTGATTTGTAAAATATTTTTTAATAAAATAAATTTACTAAAAAATTATCACTTCTGCTTTTCTTATTTAATAAAACATAAGAAAAATAATTTTAATAAAAACAAAAATTACAAATAAATATAAAAACGATAATACTTTAAATAAAATAAAAAATATACCATATTTATAGTAAGTATAAAAAATACTTTTTATATATAGTAAGTAATTTAAATTTTAACATTTAAAAAATTTAAACTAATAAACTAAATAAACTTTTAGCTGTATCTAGCAAATAAATTTTTAGATATAAAAATTATAAATTATAAATTATAAATTATAAATTATAAAAAATAACTATATTAAAAATATAAAGCTACTTTTGTTAATTATTAATCTACTACTAAAATTTAATTTCAAATACTTAAATTCTAAAAAAACTCAAACAACAACATAAATCAATACTTGCTCAAAGTGAAACCTTGATTAACTCTTCCATTTCAAAATGGAAGTCATATAAAAATATTATATGACTCCAAAATTGCAGGAAACAGTTTCATATTTTTTCATACTCAGCAATAAACATAGGCTTAGCTTTACTGATGTGTTTTGGGGCGAATGATTAGTTCGTCACAAACCTAGGTCAATGAATCGTGGTTGTCTAACCATTCATAGACTTGTTCAGTAGAGTCAGTGCAGTATTTGCTGACTGGTTTGCTTGCGCAAGAACCGAAGTACCGGCTTGGAGCAAGATTTGATTTTTTGTCATTTCTGATGTTTCTTCAGCGACATCCACATCTCTGATTCGTGAGTTAGCAGCAGCCATGTTTTCAACACTGACTTGAATATTGCTAACAGTGGATTGCAGACGATTTTGAATAGCACCAAAATCAGCTCTCATTGCAGATACACTCACAATCGCTTGATCGATTGCGCTGAGTGAATTTTGCGCCGAAGCTTTGTCTGCCACAGATGTTAGATTGATACCAAGGGCTGCTGAGTTTGCATCAGCTCTTGAAGCATCAAACGAAATTCTGTCGATCTCAGGATTATTTCTTGTTCCAACTTGGAAATCAAGAATCGATCCCACTCCCGACAACAACTGTGTTCCGTTGAATTCTGTCCCGTCGGCGATACGATCAATTTCTGAAACCATTTGATCATACTCCACATTGAGGAATTGCCTCTCAATAGGTCCGATAGTGTCTGAAGCAGATTGCACTGCAAGTTCTCTCAACCGAATGAGTAGAGCGGAGACTTCATTTAAGCCACCCTCTGCAACTTGCACTAAAGAAATACCATCTTGGGCATTTCTAGATGCTTGCTTAAGACCTCTAATTTGGGCTCTTAGGTTTTCTGATATCGCGAGACCAGCGGCATCGTCGCCAGCGCGATTGATTCTGAATCCTGATGAAAGTCTTTCCATACTTTTATCAAGACCTAACTTCGTTCCCCACATTGTTCTCTGGGCATTCAGAGACGCAGTGTTGGTATTTATACGCAACCCCATAATTCCTCCTCCGTGAAGATTGCTACCGATACATCCTTGTTCAGTAGTGAGTTCTGTTTGTGAACTCAATGGGTGTTTATTCTTAGTACACTGATCGGAGGGAGTGAAAAAACCTTGAGCACTTTTTTGAAAATAATTAAAAAAATATCAAATTCTAGACTTAAGAGCAGTAAAATTGAAGATAAATTTTATTTCAATTAAAATTGAACTTTATAAAAATTAATTAAAAAGTGAAGAACATTTAAATTTATATACTCGAGGTGCAAGCCTTAGAATACTTAATAGATCCTTTCTATCTCGATGTCCATTTTGAATATAATCTAACAAAAAATCATAATTTTTAAAATGATTTATTCCGTTTTCAATTAAAAGTGAAGCATGATAAGTCCTTGCCCTTAAAACAATTCTTTCTAAGAAAAATTTTGCCCCATTGTGTTCATTTTGTGGGTCACTACCTATACTTTCTAAAATCAAAAATTCTTCAGCGTCTGGAGTTAGATATTTAATTTTCTGTATTGCTATATATGCAGCTTTCTGAACTTCAAAACTTTTATTGAACCCAAGAGCAGAAATAAGTGCTTTTTGAACTGGTGTCGAATCTGTATTCGCTAATTCTAGGGCTGACACCATTTCAACTGACGTTGGTATATATGCATCTCCTGAAAAAAAAGTTGATTCTATTTTTTTAATCAGCGCAGTCTCAATAGTTTGATTCATAATGTGAGTATCTAATATCATTTCAACTGCAAAATTAAAATTTGAGTATTTAAAATCTGAAATCCAAGATGTTATTTTATTTTCAATTAAAGAAAGTAAATGGTCTAATTGATCTGAATGATCTGCTTCTTTGCCAGTTCTTTTGATCTCTTTTAACTGTATATAGACTTTTGATAAATATGATGAATCTAATTTACTAGTATTAATTTCGGTTGCATTGAAAAATTTAAGAAGCTCATTTATTGATAGCGCTACTTTTGTGTGATCTTTGCTAGATAAATTTTTTAAATGATTATTATTTGAGAACAGTTGTGCATGTGCGGAACTAACATAAATCATTAAAAATAAAATGATGTTGAGTAGAGTAGCAAAATGCTTTTTAAAACAAAATCTCATATTTTCTCCAAACATACGTGTTTGAGTCCGATCGTGGTTGGTTAAAATAACTCAATAGTGGCAAAATGTCTCCTGTTAAAATAATGACAGCATAAAAATAATAATTTCATCTAAATTAGAAAATCAAAAATGATGGCAATAGGTTATTAAAAATTTTACTAGTGCCATAAAACGCCTTATTTTAACTATTAAAATTATTATTAATATTATCATAAAAAATTTAAACTTTAGTTTTTGAATTAGATAAATATTAAATGCAATTTACTGACCCATTATTCGTTTCAAAAAAAGGGTCTGTAAAAATACATTATGTAATTGACAGACCTTTTTATTTATTTAAAATAAGGGTCTGTAAACTGCATTTGGAGATAAAATGAAACCATTATTTGGTCGCGAAATAGAGATGAAGCAACTTATCGAACTCAAACAAAAAAAGACTGCAAGTCTAGTGGTTTTATGGGGACGAAGACGCGTTGGCAAAAGTCGATTAGCAGATGAGTTTGGAAAATCATTTAAAAGATATTACTCATTTCAGGGATTGGGACCGAGGAAAGGGCAAACTAATCAGGATCAACTCAACTATTTTTCCGAAAAACTTTCAGAGTACTTTGATCTACCAAAATTTAAGATTACAAGTTGGTCAGAGGCATTTAAAGTTTTAAGCAAGCAAACAATAGGCCATGACTGTTGTATCTTATTAGATGAAATATCTTGGCTTGGACAAAAAGATAAAGATTTTGCTGGTAAACTTAAAGATATTTGGGATACTCAATTGAGTCAGAATAATAAGTTAATTCTTATTTTGTGCGGTTCAGTTTCTAGTTGGATACAGGAAAATATATTAGAAAAAACCGATTTTATTGGGCGAATTTCTTTGGGGATTCAAATTGAACAATTGCCATTGAATTTTGCAAACCTTTTTTGGCCATCAGCAAAGATAAATAAAATTGGCGATGATGAAAAGCTTAAAGCGTTATTGCTTACGGGTGGAGTACCCAAATATTTAGAGGAAATAGCCAGCAAAATTCCAGTAGATCAACAGATTAAAAGTAAATGCTTTAATCGTAATGGATTTTTCTTTCAAGAATTCGAAAAAATCTTTTCAGATATTTTTGCAAGAAGAGCAGAAACAGAAAAGCAAATAGTAAAAACACTTTTAACTCAAAGGATGACAGCGAGTGAAATCGCAGTAAAAAGTAAAAAAGCATTAAATGGCAAGCTGACAAAAGCGATAAATTATTTGGTGATTTCAGGATTTGTTCAAGAGGACTATATTTATAAACTAACAGGTGAACCTTCAGATAAAGTTTACTATAGAATTAAAGACAACTATCTGCGATTTTACTTAAAGCTAATTGAGCCCTTTAGTAAAGCTATATTAACGGGATTATCACCTGTTAAAAAAATGGAAAATCTAGAGGGATGGGATGTCTTTAAAGGATTTCAATTTGAAAATTTAATTCTATCAAGTCTAGAAAAAATTTTTTTAGAATTATCAATTGATACTAATGATGTCATAGCGGCTTCTCCTTACATTCAGAAAAAAAACTCTCGAATTAAAAAAGGATGTCAAATAGATTTACTAATCCAGGTTCGAAAAAATGTTTATTATGTATGCGAGATAAAGTCGGGAAATATTAATAAAAATGTCATTAAAGAAGTTAATGATAAAATTGATGCAATTAAATGGCCCAAAAGAGCAACTATTAAAAGTATTTTAATCTGCTTTCAGATTGATGGGGATTTAAAAGAACTTCTTGAAGAGGATTTTCATAAAGTAATTACATTTAGCGAATTATTAAGTTAACTACTCATGATTAAGCCTGATCGCTTCGTGATTATACGAGACAAAATCATGTGTCGTTATTTTCTTGTTTGTTCGGGGTGATTTTCAATCACCCCGAATTCGTTTCCAAGTCTGAAAACTAAATGGCATTGGCTCATTGTGGTCAATATTTTCAGTGAGTTCAAATTGAATTAAAGAATTGGTGTTGAATTCTGGATAAAAAACATCACCTTCAATATTTTTGTGAATAACAGTTAAATAAATTGTATCTATAATTGCTATTGATTGTTTGAAGATTTCTCCGCCGCCAATTAAAAAGACTTCTTCTCCCCACTGTTTTGTTAAGCTTTGAGAATGTAGTAGGGCTTTATCAATAGATTCAACATAAACAACTGGATTATTATTTTTATACTCAAGGAAAAGATTCGTTGTGGGCGGAGCTCTTGTAATAACGATGTGGTATCGATTGGGAAGTGGTTTTTTAATAGATTCAAAAGTTTTTCTTCCCATTAAAATAATATGATTATTTGTTTTTTCTTTAAAAAATTTTAAATCAGCAGGTAAATGCCAAGGTAGTTGATTGTCTTTACCAATAACTCTATTTTCAGACATAGCAATAATATGAGATAAATTCATAATAAATAATTACCTTTTAATGTTAATTATAGTTTGAAATGCATGTTAAACTGCTATAGGAGCTTTAATCGCAGGGTGAGGATCGTAGCCAACTATTTCAATATCTTCGAATTTGAAATCAAAAATATTATTAACATCAGGATTTAAAATTAACTTTGGAAGTTGTTTTGGCTCTCGAGTTAATTGAAGTTTAGTTTGTTCAATGTGATTTAAGTAGAGGTGAGCGTCTCCCAAAGTATGAACAAACTCACCTACTTTTAAATTACAAACTTGTGCAACCATATGCGTGAGTAATGCATAACTTGCAATATTAAATGGTACACCCAGAAATACGTCGGCACTTCGTTGATAAAGCTGGCAAGATAACTTTCCATTCGCAACATAAAATTGAAAAAAAGCATGACAGGGTGGCAAAGCCATCTGATCAACATCAGATGGATTGAAAGCAACAACTAGGTGTCTACGTGAATCTGGATTTTTTTTAATTTGTTCTATCACATTTGAAATTTGATCGATTTTTTGTCCGTTTGGAGCTTCCCATGAGCGCCATTGTTTACCATAAACCGGTCCAAGGTTTCCATTTTCATCAGCCCACTCATCCCATATGGTTACTTTATTATCTTGGAGATATTTAATATTAGTATCGCCTTTTAAAAACCAAAGTAGTTCGTGTATAATTGAGCGTAGGTGACATTTTTTGGTTGTGACTAAGGGAAAGCCTTGATTGAGATCAAACCTCATTTGATATCCAAACACACTGATGGTGCCAGTTCCTGTTCGATCTGTTTTTTTAGAACCTTGGTCAAGAATATGTTGTAAAAGTTGCTGATAGTTTTTCATCAATTAAGGACGATATAAAATAATTGTATAGTAAGCAAACAGATATTGAACTTTTTCTATTTTTAAAAATGAAACTGGTTTCAGGTGGTATAAGAGGTTAAAATTAGAACGGCGTTGAGTGTTAAACATAAGAGTCGCTCTTTTGAAGTAAATTGTCTAAAATTATCATAGTTTAATAAACTCTGATTAGCGTGAGGTGTTAAGATATGGAAATTAGAGATCCCGTTCATGGAACTATTATTTTATCTGATAGCGAAGTACATGTCATAGACTCCCCTGAATTTCAGAGACTAAGATCAATAAAACAATTAGGTTTTTCTGAATTTAGTTTTCCAGCAGCAACCCACAATCGGTATTTGCATAGTATTGGAGTTTGTCACTTAGCTGGAAGGGCTTTTGATCTTATTTTTAATTCAGCAGTACAAGGCAATGTATATAATTTTTCATTCTCTTCTGAGAAAGTTAAAAGCCGTTTGCGACAATGTTTTCGTTTAGCTGCTTTATTACATGACGTGGGACATGGTCCATTAAGTCATGTTACAGAAGAAGTTATGCCTCCCTTAAAAGAATTAAATGTACAAGTATATGCTCATAGATCTCAAGCAATATACCAATTGGGGTTGGCAGAAAAAAATAATCGCAAAGCAAATCATGAAGATTATACAATAAAATACATTACAGATTCACCATTAACAGAAGTATTAAAACAGCAATTTCCTGATATTGAGCCTCGACATATTGTTTGTTTAATTGATAAGACTATTGCCTCTCCTGATGATTTTTTTATTGATCAAGGAATTGATTTCAGACCTATCTTGAGTCAACTTGTGAGTTCAGAACTCGATGTGGATCGTATGGATTATTTGGAGCGAGATTCTTATTTTTGCGGAACAAATTATGGAAATATAGATGTTGAATGGTTGCTTTCAAATTTAAAAGCCCACCCTGTAAATAATCAAATCTACTTGGCACTAAATCGTAGAGCATTGTATACATTTGATGATTTTTTACTATCTCGTCATCATATGAATTTAATGGTTTATTTCCATCATAAAGGGATTATTTATGAGGAAATGTTAATTCGCTATTTAGAATCAGAGGATTGTGATTTTCGATTACCAGCCAATATTAATGAGTATACACATTATAATGATTATCATTTATTTGAACACATAGCTCATGTAAAAAATAATCCTTGGGCAAAACGAATTGCAAGACGCTCTCCTTATCGTAATCTTATTGAGCTTCATAATGTTAGTGATGTGCAACGACCACAACGCATTCAACAGTTTTTAGAAAGTGAAAATGTAGAATGTATTCTGGCAAGTTCACGAGTACGACTAAGTAAGTATCATACTTCATCTCCTGAAGATAAGGCTTTACCTATTTATGTAGTGGATCAGTATGATCGTTGGGAAAAACCAGTTCCCATCGAACAAAGTACAAAAATATTTAAAGCCTATGAAGATGTGCGAGTAATAGATAGAGTGTATGTAGCCCCTGAGAATTATGATAGGGCGCTAGAGTTGCTTGCAAAACTTCAGTTTTAAAAATTACTATGTAAAATTAGTGGATTTAGTTAGTTAAAAAGTCTAATGGAAGATCATTTAATTTATTTATTGTTAAATTTATATTCGAACAATTTGCAGTGCCTGATTCTAATTGAATATTTAGAAATACTTCATTTAAACCTGAGGAATACGCATCTCTTAAGGTTTGGATTTTACCTCCGTATGTACTATTGTTATGTTTGATTTTGTTGCTTATTTGGTTCATTAAATCTTTAACATTATTAAATTCATCAGTATTTTTACAGTCAGAAGTAACGATTCTAGAAAGAGAATTAGAAAGCTCTGTTATTAAATTATTTTCATTACATTTTGCGTTTGAGTTCAAAATAAACTAAATGCTTATAATCAAATATTTATACATAGCCAACTCCTAGGGTGCTTATATTGTCAATATGCAATCTAAATACCAATTATTAATTTAAACAATATCGGAGAAATAACTGCTCATGATTAAGTCTGATTGCTTCGCAATTGTATCAGACATAATCACAAGCAGTTATTTTCCTGTTTGTTGGGGGTGATTTTTAATCACCCCGAATTATGAAAACCCAAACTAAAGTTTGTATTTTCATAATAACTTGCGGGATAAAAATCATAGATGTAATCTCTTATTCAAAGGTAAAAAAAATGCCAATAAAATTAAACCAAGCAACTAAATATGATTCAACTAAGAAAAACATTAGAGATAGCTCAAAATTTATTGCAAAGATCAAAAATTGATTTTGCTTTAATTGGTGGATTTGCGTTGGGCGCACATGGTATTCACCGTGCAACAAAGGATATTGATTTATTAGTCGATGGATCTCAAAAAGAAAAAGTTAGAGAATTATTTACCAGCAAGGGGTTTAGAGTTTTTAATGAGTCAAAAGAAGTCCTTCAGCTAGATGGAATCGGATATGTTGATATTGTTTTTGCGAACAGACCACTTTCTCTTGAGATAATTCAGAAAGCAAATTTTGATAAATTACGTTTAGCTGGAGTCCCAGTAGTAAGTCGTGAAGCGATAATTGGATTAAAAATTCAAGCTTTTAAAAATGATCCCCAAAGAGTATTGCAAGATAAAGCAGATATTAAACTACTTTTAAATCAAAGTGGAGTCAATCTAGTGGAAGTTAAAAAGTATGCTGATTTATTTGATGCTTGGTCGGAAATTGAGGAGTTACTAAAATGACTTTTGAAGAGTACCTAGACTTTTTAGATCAATATTGGGAGATGTTTGGTCCGCCTCCTGCCCCAACTCCAAAAGTAGAATATAAAAATATAAAAATATAAAATTTAACATAAAGGAATCTTCATGTGCTTAATTAATAAAAATCTGTTTTTAGGATTATCGTTCTTGTTGTATTTTTTTTCTATAACATATAATTTAAAGGTTTTTGCTCAGAACATCACTTTTAAAATTCAAAATAATATCGTGAAAGAAATTTCGATTGCAGATCTTAAAAAAAATCTAAAAATAAGTTCCATGGAAGTAATAGAACCCCATGAAAATAAAAAAATAGTTTATAGCGGATTTAAAATAAAAGAGGTTTTAAATTATATTTATGGTAAGAATTGGAAAAAGAATGAATTGGTTTTATTTATATGTGCCGATGGCTATAAAGATCCAATTTCAGCTGAAAAAATATTTATTGAGAATCCCCTACTTGCAATTGAAAAAAAGGGTTCCTCTGATTTTAGTGTTAATAATCAGTTGCAGAATCAAAAAAATATTCCCTTAGCGCCAATGTATCTAGTTTGGAATAATATAAATAATTCTCAACTTCTTGCCGAGGGGTCAAATGGATGGCCTTATCAAGTGGTATCATTAGAGCTTACAAATTTTGCAGAAAAATTTCCCCATATGATACCTTTAAATAATTCAAACGATAAAATTTCTAGAGGATTTAAAGGATTTCAAAGTTACTGTATGACTTGTCATAAAATAAATGGCGATGGTGGAGATAAAGGACCAGAGTTAACCAGCTTTCCAATTAAATATGAACAACTTGATAAATGGATTGATAATCCAACTTCGTTAAAAGCAAATACGACGATGCCTCCTTTAAATTTAAAAGTAAAAAATAGAAAACAACTTATTACTGACATCATAGAATATCTAAAATTTATGAATTCAAAAAATATAAAATAGATTTATGAGTAGTATTCTTTTTCTTATAAAAATTGGGGAGCAACTTTTTAGATGCTCCATGTTTCTCAATTAATCTATTTTACTTAATCAACTAACGTTATTGTAAAAGACTTTTTTTGATAGGATTTTATTGTACCTTTAAGTCCTGTTGCTATTGTTCCTTCGTTAAAACGATAAAACGAGATATTTCCATCCCAAGAGCCCGTAGGTTCTCCGGCAACATTTGTTTGTGTGGAAGAGAAGCTTCCAACACCATCTTCTGGAGCCGTATCGTTTATTTCATAAGTTTTCCCTTTAGACTCTTGATAATTATATTCTAAATATATTTTCATATACTCAGAAGTTACACTGGTTGGTGTCCAACTTAAATTTATAGTGGAGCCTTTTGTAAATTGATAAACTGAGTTTACAGGAGTTCCAGTTAAAGTCGCAGAATTAATAAGTGAAGGAATCACAACAGTTGATTCATAGGGATTTTCTCCTGATCGAGTCAAAGTAACAGTAACTGAATTACCCGCCGCCGCAGAAATATTTGTTGAGTAGGACACAATACTACCCAACACTGACTTTGACATAGTATTGCCATTGCAAGTCACGGCATCTCCACTATTTAGCTCAATGTATGTGCCACCAGACTCTACTTGAAAATAAACTGAGCAATAATAAGTTGATCCCTCATTGCTTCCAGTAACTTTTATATCAGCAAAGAAACCACTGGTTTTGATATTTTCTGATTTTGTTTTTGCACACGACAAAGAAATAATTAGACTTGATAATAACATTAATATCGATAATATTTTCCTCATTTAAAAAATTCATTTTGGATTGGGTTTCATTCACTAATTATAATAAACATTTTTTTTAATTAAAAGTATTTATTGTGATTAATGTTTTTGATACACGCAATCAATCCATATCAAAGAATATATCCAGGTGGTATTAAATGAAAAAATTAGTTCGAAGATTATTATTAATGATCAGTATGATGATTTGTTTAATGACCCAATTTATTCATGCATTTGAGTCTCAAACTTTTGGAACTTTTAGTGGATTAATTAATCACCTTAAAATTGAAAAAAACCAGTTGGTTAGATTAGAGCTTATTCCTACTAAAGAAGAGGCTGGTAGTATTAAACTTCAAGGAATTTTGACTTTATACTTTGGGGGCTTTGACTCGGGCGAATATTTATCGGCTCACTTTAATGATGTGTATTTTAATATTTTAACTGGAGTTATGACATTTAATCAAACTGATCGTGAAGTTTACATAAAAAATGCAGTGGTTAAAGATAATATTTTTAGTGGAATTTTATATTCGACGTCTGGTGAAATAGGACCAATTATCCTTTCAAAGAAAAATGATTTAATACCAACAAGGCCCTTAATTGAACCCATTAATGGTGAGTACAATGGAAAATGTGGAAATGATCTTGGAAAGCTACAACTTGTAACATTTAGGTCGAGTAATGATAAAGCCAGACTGGGAAATCCCTTTGGGACCTACGAAGTTAAAGGACAATTAGGAAAAATGGACGGAGGCCTTTGCTACGGAGAGACTAAAAAATATTGTACATATTCAAAAATAAAGTCTTCAACATACGATTTTATAAGTGGTAGTTTGATTTTGGTTGGTAACCCTAAAACTTATACATGTAAAGTTGATGGTTCGAAAATTAACTGTGGAGAATGCCAATTTGAAAGAGTTTCTGATGAAATGAAAAATCCTAAAGTTAATCTTCAACTAAAAGCCCATGATCCATTTAATTGGTTCAAATTTAAAAAAAGTGATGATAGAAATTTAAATTCTATTTCAGGTCTCTATAATGGGTATTTGTATCATGATAATTTAAATATGTATCAAAAAGTTGAAATAGAGATTTCAACTTTTCAAAAACCAACTCTAAACGGAGTAAGTTTATATATTTCAGCTATTGCTCGACTACAATTTGGTAATTCTAAAGAAGAAATACTAAAATACAAATTTGATTCTATTGAATTTCCAAATCCACTTATTAAGCCTCAGTTTATTTTATCTCGTAAAGAGGGCGTTGATAGTGATGCTCTAATTCATATAACTGAGATAAAAGACGGCACTTTAAAGGGAAATTGGTTTTCAGAAGTATTTGGCAAAATAGGGCCCTTTGTTGTTACAAAAAACAATAATCTGCCTGCTCTTGATAATCCTAATTTATTAATAAATCAAATTTCTTCTATTTATGAAGAAAGCGGCGATTATGAATTACACAGAGATCTTATTTTAGATTTTTTTGTAAGTAGTGATCGTTTATCAATAAATTATAGTAATCCTTTTTATCCACTTAATATCAATGGATGGGTTTGGCGCAAGAGTGGAATTACTGTTAAAGAAAATATTTCTCAAAGTTCATATGATTTTTATACAGGTCGGATTGCAGTTGTTTATGGAAATGAACATGTGGTCACGGGTTTTGTAAATTCAAATAGGCAGATAAGATTTAGAACTTTAATGGGAGGTTTTGGAACTTATATGCAGAGTTTTGATTTAATTCCGTATGCAAAAAAAGAAAAATAATAACTGCCATCCCATATAAACAAGAAAATAACTGCTCGTGATTATGTCTGATATAATCGCGAAGCGATCAGACTTAATCATGAGCAGTTATTATGAAACTTCAAACGAAAGTTTGGGTTTTCATAATAAGGGGTGATTAAAAATCACCCCCAATAAACAAGAAAATAACTGCTCGTGATTATGTCTGATATAATCGCGAAGCGATCAGACTTAATCATGAGCAGTTATTATGAAACTAAATACACGATCTAGGAGATTAGGAGCTTAAAATGAAAAGAACCCTTATCATAATTTGGTTTGTAAGTTTAATTTTAAATGCCTGTTCACAAAAAAAAATGAGTGACCGAGATAGAAAATTACAAGAGCGTCAACAAAGTATTGACGTTAAAAAAAATGAGTTAACTCCTCTTGCAGGAGTTTATTTTGGTCTACTCACAGGAGTTAATGATTATAAACAAAATATTAAACTGACATTAGAAATTAAGGAAGTGCCAGAGTCTGAAAATAAGACAGATTCAACTATCATTCCTAAATTTGGTGGAAGCTTAAGATTTTTGTATGGTCCAGAAAATTTGAATGAATACGTAGATTGTAGTATTAAATCTGCCGAATATAACAAACTTACCCAGCAATTGACAGTTATAGTCACAAACCATCAATTTAATGAGTTGATTCTTTCAGGAACTTTAAATGATTCAATAAGTTTAAATGGAAGTTGGAGCGCTTCATCTGTAGGTGTTAGTGGTAAATTTGAATTAATTAAGGAACAACAATGAACCAGATTTTAATTATTTCTATTTTATTTTTAAATATAACTGTTTTTGCAAACCCTAGTAAAGTCTTTGGAGTAAGTACAAGTGATAGTAATTTTAAAGAAATTTTTGAAAATAATTTAAAGCAAAGTCAAATTGATATTTATTCTCAGAGAACAAAATATGAAATGGAATTTTCATATTCTAATAATCGTCCTGTGGAATCAATATTTGCAAACGATTATTATTTGATTTCTTATTCAGAAAATGTAAACTCACTCGCCACTTTTGGTTTTTATGGTGGTTTTGAATTCTTTCAATCGAATGATTTTTATATAAATCCCAATTTTGGTTTTTCTTATACTTTTAATGAAAGCATAATTAATTCGAAAAATAATCAAGGAAGTATTTATAAAGATGTTATTCGTTTTCAATCAATCCCCTTTTTTTTAGGAGCAAAATTTGAATACAAAGCATTCCATAATTTTTTGAATGCTTCAATATTTTCTAGATTAGGAATTACTTATGAGTGGGTTTCAATTGCTGGAAGTCTTGATGGAATAAATCAAAATCACTGGAGTTCTGGTTACTCAGCAAGTTTTGGACTTCTATTATTTCAACCTGAAATCGTTGATCTCAATACATGGTTTGGTGGAGTTTCATTAAGTGTTGGTCAACTAAGGCCCTTTATTGATGATAAGCAAGGGAGTAAATCAAATTTTAGTGAGGCAGGATTGAAATTTTTATTATGAAACTTAGATTAATAATTTTTTTATGTGTATGTTTATGTATATTTAAGTTTTCACATTTAGCTTTTGCAAATAATTTACTTACAATTGAAGATATAAAAAAATATGCTCTAGCAAATAATTTTGGAGTAAAAGCAATCTCCCAAGAGCTAAATGAGGCAAAGGCCCAAACAACGCAAAAAAGATCTTCTTTTTTTCCAAATTTTAGCTTTATTGCTGGGCCAGAAATTCAAACTTACGACAGCAAATCTGAATCAAGCACTATGGGGTATTTAAGTGGTGAATGGAATGTGTTCAACGGCTCCAGAGATAGGATTGAATTAGAAATTAGTGAATTCAATGAGAAAATTATTGAAGTTGAAATTTCCAAAAAGCAATTTGAGTTAGAATTAGAAATAGAAAATCTTTTTTACTTATATTTATATAAGTTATCAAAATTTAAGTATTATAAGAAATCATTAGAGTTGAATTTAAAGCATAAAAAATTAATTAATCAAAAAAAATTTTCAGGGCTAGCCTCTGCTGCTGATGTGATGGAATTTGAAATTAGAGATTCAATTTTAAATTCTGAAATCAATTCTCTAGTTCAAGAAATGCAAGAGACTAAACTAGGTTTGATTCGAATTATGGGGCAAGGTTTGCAAACAAATTTTGAACCAATTGGCGATTTACCACATCTTCATGTTGAAAAACAATTATCTGATTTTTTAAGTCAGATTAATTCGACCAGCGGTTTCATTAAAAAATCTTCATATTTGGCAGCGATGGGGTCACTTTCTTTAAAGCAATCACGTTTTTCTTGGATTCCGAAAATTGATTTACAAATGAAATATGGAAAATTACCAATGGAATTATCAACTCAATTCCCCGCTTTTGAAGGTGCATTTTTGTTAAAATGGAATTTTTTCTCGGGCTTTGAAACAACAGGAAAAATTGCCGAAGCACAAGCGAGAGTCAATAGGCTTAATTATGAGTTTCAACAAAAACTTTTAGATAACATGTCAGATGCTGAAATAAATTACTCAAAACTTATATCAATTCAAGATCGTGTTCACGCTGAGGAAGGGAATGAGTTACGTGCAGAAAAATACTATAATGTAATTATAAATGAATACAGGCAAGGTGTTAAAAATGGTGCTGACTTAAAAGCTGCTGAAGAACTCCTACTATCATCTCGAATAAGAAATGCAGAACTGAAATATCAATTTATAGATAACAAGATCAAGCTTGAAAAATCTATTGGGTTAAGAATTGATACAGTAACTCAACCATAAACTGTTTTAACAAAAAAATTTTAAAGGTAACCATGTTAAATGCATTAATTCGTTTTTCATTAAAAAAAAGATTACTTGTAGGCCTTCTAGCTCTCGCTCTTTGTGTTTATGGAACTTGGTTGTCGCGAAGTCTACCAGTAGATGTCTTTCCAAATTTAAATAGACCTACAGTAACGGTTTTAACAGAAGCCCATGGCCTTGCGCCAGAAGAAGTGGAAACACTTGTCACATTACCTGTTGAAACAATTTTAAATGGCACACCTGGTGTTTTAAGGCTTCGCTCCAATAGCGGAATAGGAATATCTATTGTGTTTATTGAGTTTGATTGGGGTACTGAAATTTTTCGAAATCGCCAATTGGTTGCAGAACGATTGCAATTATTAGAAGGACGACTTCCCGTTGGGATGCAACCAATAATGGGACCTGTAACTTCAATAATGGGAGAGATTGAATTTGTCGGAGTGACAAGTCCTCAAGAAACAATTTCACCAATGGATCTGCGCACACTTGCTGATTGGACTATTAGGCCACGATTAATGACAATTCCAGGGATTAGTCAGATCGTTGTCATGGGTGGAGAGATTAAACAATATCAAATATTAGTATCGACAGATAAACTTCAACGTAAAGGGGTTTCGCTCGAAGAATTAAAACATGCACTTTCGGAAATTAGTGAAAACACAACGGGTGGATTTATTGATATCGATGAAAAAGAATTTTTGATTCGCCCTATTGGCCGAGCCGCTAGTTTAGAAGAATTAGAAAACTCATTAGTGGCTCTTCATATGGGGCAACCTGTTTTAGTAAAAGATATTGCTGAGGTTCGAGTTGGTGCAAAAGTAAAAAGAGGTGAAGGTAGTATCAATGGTAAACACTCGGTAATTATGACCATCCAAAAGCAGCCGAGTGCGAGCACGATAGAGCTTACTAAAGCCATAGAGAAAGAGCTTGTTGAAATGCAGAAGTCACTTCCAAATGGAGTAAAACTTGAAACAGATCTTTTCAAGCAATCACACTTCATAGAAGCCTCAATTGGAAACGTAGAAGAAGCTTTGCGAGATGGAATCATCATGGTGATGATTATTTTGTTTTTATTTTTGATGAATTTTAGGACCACATCGATCACTCTTGTAGCCATTCCACTAAGTTTACTAATTACAGCAATCGTATTTCATCTTTTGGATATTACTATTAATACAATGACTTTAGGAGGCCTAGCTATAGCCATTGGTGAATTAGTAGATGATGCCATTGTTGATGTTGAAAATGTTTTTAGAAGATTAAGAGAAAATCGTTTAGCAGGTTCACCAAAAGGTTATTTACGTGTAATATATGAAGCTTCAAGTGAAGTGAGAAACTCAATTGTTCTATCAACAATAATAGTTGTACTAGTATTTATTCCATTGTTTGCATTAAGTGGAATTGAAGGAAGATTATTTGTTCCTCTAGGTATTGCTTATATCATTTCAATTCTAGCATCACTCTTGGTTTCATTAACAATAACACCCATTCTTTGTTCATATTTATTACCGAACTCAAAAGCTGTTCATCATGAAAAAGATGGTCCCATGGTTTCAAAGTTAAAATCTTTTGCCTTGAAAGTGCTAAATTGGACTTTACCGCGACCGATGCTTGTTATCTATTTGGCAATTGGGCTATTATTTTTTAGTCTCTTGTTGCTTCCGTTCATGGGTAGAAATTTTTTACCTGAATTTAATGAGGGTACTGCGACAATTGGAGTTGCTGCCTCGCCTGGAATTTCACTTTCTGCATCTGATAAATTAGGAATTAAAATTGAAGAGGCAATACTTTCAGTGCCAGAAGTAAAATCTTCAGTTCGCAGAACAGGCCGCGCAGAAATGGATGAGCATGCTGAAGGAGTTCATTGGCATGAGATTGATGTTGATTTCAAATCTGGTGGGCGACCACGACAAATTGTTTTACAAGAAATTCGTGAGCGCATTGAAAAAACTGGTGATGTTTATGTAAATCTTGGTCAACCAATTAGCCATCGTTTAGATCATTTGCTATCTGGGGTAAGAGCGCAAATTGCAGTTAAAATATTTGGACCTGATTTGGGAGAGCTACGCAGACTTGGTGGGGAAATATTTGATGCTCTTCAAAACATAAAAGGTGTTGTCGATTTGCAAACTGAACCCTTAGTATTAATTCCTCAATTAAAAATTGCAGTCGATAGAGAATCTAGTTCAAGATACGGTTTGCGTAGTGGGACATTGGCAGAAGATTTAGAAATTGCACTTAATGGAGAAACTGTTTCGCAGTTTTTAGAAAATCAAAAAATGTTTGATGTGTTTATGCGACTTGATGAAGAATCGCGAAGTACACCTGAAAAAATATCAAATACGCTTGTTAAGTTAATGCCGACAGGTATGGGTGTTAAATTAGGAGATGTTGCAAATATTTATCGAGGAACAGGTCCAAACATGATAAATCGTGAAGACATGCAAAGAAGGATAGTTGTTTCTGCAAATACCCATGATCGTGATCTTGGGAGTGTAGTTAAAGAAATTCAAAAAGCTTTGAATGAAAAAATTAAATTAACTGAAGGATATTTTATAAAACTTGGCGGACAATTTGAAAGCCAACAAGAAGCATCAAAAAAAATTCTTTGGTTAGGTCTACTATCGATGTCAGGTATTTTCTTTGTCCTGTATGTACATTTTAAATCAGTAATGTTGAGTTTGCAAGTTATGATGAATGTTCCTCTTGCGCTAATAGGAAGTATTATTGCTATCTTTATTACAGAGAGAACACTCTCTGTTGCGACATTGGTAGCATTTATAACTCTTTGTGGAATTGCAACTCGAAATGGAATTTTACTAATTAGTCATTATTTATATTTAATGAAAGAAGAAGGTGAAAGTTTTGATGCCAAGATGGTTATTCGAGGATCCTTAGAGCGTTTGGTTCCAGTATTAATGACAGCCTCAACTGCAGCGCTTGCGCTTGTCCCTTTATTATTATCACGCGGTGAACCAGGTAAAGAAATACTTTATCCTGTTGCTGTTGTTATAGTTGGTGGATTAATATCATCAACAATACTTGACTTGGTTGTAACACCAACAATCTTTTTAAAATTTGGAAAAAAAGCAATTTTAAATTACTTAAATCAAAATAAACAAGACGAAAAAGGAGAATGGAATTGAAAAAAAAATTTATGATAATGATAATGGTAATGAGTTTGATTGGATCTTATGTAAGTGCACATGACGAAGGTCATGGGCCAAAACTTTCTGATACTGGAAAATATGGTGGTTTAGTATCTTCTGTTGTACTTAAATCCGAAGCAGCGAAAGGTGCTGGTGCGACTCTTGTTTATAAAGCTGAATTGGTTCGCTCTAGTGATGGTTTAGCTAGAATTTATTTTTACGATTCAACAATGAAACCTTTGGATTTAAAAGGGTTTGATGTAAAAGCAGTTGCAAGTCTTGGCGCAAAAGTTAAGGGAAAATGGAAAGATGTTGCCTTCAATCTTGAATTAAAGGACGGAAAATTTACAGGTAAAATACCAACTCCAGAAGCAAAACCTTTTGATATCGACGTCACTCTTAAGAAAGATGGTAAGGAATTACTATCAGCATTTGATAATCTTGATTAAAAAAAAATTTGGGAAAAATTTAAATTTTTATTCGTAATGTTTCGCCTGAGATTCCACTACCTAAGTTGCTACATAAATATAAAATAGTATTTGCTAAATTTTCTGGATTCATCAGGCGGGCACTTGAATCAATTTTTTTCATTTGCTCGAGAGCTTCCTTAATACTTTTGCATTCTGTAAAATGACTGAGTAAATAGTCTTCGGTTAGACCTGTAGCAATGGTATTTACAGTACATGACAAATCTGCAATTTCTTTAGAAAAACTGCGAGTAAAAGAGCTGAGTCCACCACGAACTAATGAATGTACAGAATCCATAGCAAAGCCAGAATGACATTCATCGGTAATTAAATAAACAATTCGTCCACGTTTTCTAGTTTTCAAAAAATTGATTACTGCATGAGATAGATGAAAAGAACTTTTCAATTGTTTTTGAAGAAGCTCTTCAAAAATTTCAATTGAACTTTCATTTCGAAAAGGTGCAGGTGTCGAAATTCCCAGAGCATCAATATAAATATCCACACAACCAAAAGTTTCAGCGGCTTTACTAATTGCTTCTTTGCATACTTTAGGATCATCAAGATTAAATTCAAAGGCACGACAGCGGCCGTACTTTTCATTTACTTCTCTTTGGTCATTAAGGTGTTGAGCAACCCTTTGGTGAGCGTCGGCTTTATTAGCAATAAAAACAACATCTGAACCATTTTGGGTGAGGGTTGATGCAATATTTTGAGTTACAGTCGTTAGTGGACCAGAAATTACAGAGGTTCGCTCTCTTAATGATAAACTTACATCAGCCATAAATAATTTTACACTCTCTCGATGATTATTGCGACACCTTGTCCACCGCCAATACAAGCACTTCCAATTGCATACTTACCTTGACGTCGTTGTAATTCATATATCAAGTGATTCATTATTCGAGTACCACTAGCTGCAAGTGGGTGGCCAACAGCAATTGCTCCACCATTAACATTTGTTCTGCTCATATCAAGTTTAAGTTCTTTTTGAACCGCAAGAAATTGAGCCGCAAAGGCTTCATTAACTTCAATGAGGTCCATTTGATTAAGAGTTAAATTTGCATTCTGTAAGGCTTTTTGAATGGCTTTGACAGGACCTATCCCCATGACTTGTGGTTCGCAACCAACTAAAGCGTAACTAACTATTCGAGCAAGCGGTTTTGCACCTATTTTTTTTGCGTGTTCTTCGGTTGTTAAAATTGAAGCTGCTGCTCCATCTACAATCCCTGATGCTGTTGCCGCTGTTACTAAACCATCTTTTTTAAATAAAGGTTTTAAAGCTGTAATTTTATCTGGAGTCACTTCAGGTTTTGGGTGTTCATCTTTTTCAAAAGTGATTGATCCTTTTTTACTTTCGATAAGGTAAGGAGTTGTTTCTTCTTTAAAATAATTTTTTTCATAAGCAGCTTTATATTTTTGTTGAGTGGCAAATGAATATTCATCAACTTCTGCTCTTGTGATTTTATAACGTTCACCTAAATTTTCTGCAGTTATTGCCATTGGCATTTTTGCATAGGCATCCGTTAAAGCAGCAGTCATATAATCTTCGAGTTCAGTATTTCCCATACGAAAACCATTAAATCTCGCATTACGTAAAACATAAGGAACAAGTGACATTTGTTCTACACCACCAGCAAGTACACACTGGGCTTGGTTAGTTTGAAGCATTTGTGAAGCGTTTATCCAAGATTGAAAACCGCTTCCACATAAAACATTTACTAAATATGCCGGTGTTTCAATTGGTAATCCCAGTTTCAAAGCTGTGTGACGAGGTAGATATGGAGCATCTGATCCAGACTGAACCACGTTACCAATGACAACGTGATCAATATCAGCTTTTGAATTTACTTGCTCGAGACAAGCCTTGCCCGCCTGAACTATAAGGTCTGTAGCTGAGATATCTTTTAATGTTCCGCCAAAGGCGCCAAATGCTGTTCTTTTTGCTGCGATAATTACTGTATTTTTCATAGTGGTTAAAGAGTAGAGAAGTAAAAATCGAAGGTCAATTCAAGAGTTATATGTGCAACAACAAGTCATAATAACAGCTTATGATTAAGTCTGATCGCTTCGCGATTATATCAGACATAATCACAAGCTGTTATTTTCCTGTTTGTTGGGGGCGATTTTCAATCACCCCGTATTATGAAAACCCAAACTTACGTTTGTATTTTCATAATAACTGCTAATGATTAAGTCTGATCGCTTCGCGATTATATGCGAGACAAAATCATTCGACGTTATTTACTTAAATTTATGGACAATTCAAATATAAAATGTGAGCTTTCAATTGTAATAAAAAAGTATACTTTAGTTAGGATTTTAAAAATGGAAAATTTTAAAAAAAAGATTTTAATCATTGGTCAAGGTGGTCGAGAGCATGCTCTTGTTAAGGCTTTAAAAAAGTCACAAAATGTTTCTGAAATTCATTGTATTCCAGGGAGTGCTGGAATAAGTGAGGATGCTTTTTGCCATTTGGATATTTCGTATAACGCCAAAGAATCAATTTTAAATTTTTGTCTAAACGAGAAAATAGATTTTGTGTTAATTGGGCCTGAAGATCCGCTCGTGTTTGGTTTATCAGATTTTTTACGTGATCATGATATTCTCGTAGTTGGCCCCTCTCAGGCGGCTGCTAATCTTGAGGGAAGTAAAGTATTTTCTAAAGAGTTTATGAATGAGTTCGGAGTAGCGACATCAAAATATAAACTTGTAACTAATGTGAAAGAAGCAATGTTAGCAATGTCTGAGTTCACTCCTCCTTATGTACTCAAAGCAGATGGATTATGTGCAGGGAAAGGTGTTTATATTTGTAAAAATGAATCTACATTAAAAGAGGCTGCTGAATTATTTTTTGAAAAAAAGATTTTTGGAAAAGCTGGAGAAAGAGCAGTTCTTGAACAATTTTTACCAGGTTACGAATTGAGTGTATTAGTTTTAACAAATGGTTCAGAGTATGAAGTGCTTCCTTTGGCACAAGATCATAAGCAATTGCAAGATGGAGATAACGGCCCAAACACTGGAGGCATGGGAACAATAGCTCCACTTAAAATTGAGTCAAAATTAATGTCAGAAATTAAGAGTAAAATTATTGAACCAACAATTAAGGGTTTTCAAAATAAAAAATTTATTTATCGGGGTGTGGTCTTTTTTGGCATTATGGTTACAGCGCAAGGACCAATGTGTTTAGAATATAATGTCAGATTTGGAGATCCTGAAACTCAAGTTATTTTGCCTCTGCTCGATGGGCAATGGAGTGATGTTTTTTTAAATTTAAGTAAAGGTGAATTAATAAAAATGAATTGGAATTCTAAATTAAGTGCTTGTTGTGTAGTTTTAGCGGCTGCAGGATATCCAGATCAGCCTGTCAGAGGAGATATTATTTCATTTAATAACGACGAACCAATGAATTCAAATTCCTATATTTTACATGCGGGGACAAAGAAAAATGAAAAATCACAGTGGATTACTAATGGTGGACGAGTATTAAATATCGTTGGAATTGGTGAGTCATTAAATTCTGCACGAGAATTGGCTTATGAAAAAGCATATTTTATTTCCTGGGATGGGTTGCAGAAACGAAATGATATTGGTTTGCGAAAAAACCTCACAACATAGAATCGAGAATAGTTTCTTTAGTTAGTATTTGAGTTGCATAACTAATTTTATACAAGTAAATTTGGTAAAAATAGTAATTAATATTTATTGTTAGAATTATATTTATTTAAATTGGAGTATAAAATGAAATTAAATGTAAAAATCTATTCTGATGGTGCAGATAAAGCGTCTATGTTGGAGATGGCTAAAAATCCTCAAATACAAGGATTAACCACAAATCCAAGTCTGATGAAAAAAGCCGGGATCAATGATTATAAAGCATTTAGCCTAGATATTTTAAATCATATAAAAGACAAACCAATTTCATTCGAAGTTTTCTCAGATGATTTTGAAGGGATGAAAAGACAGGCCCTAGAGATAAACACTTGGGGTAAAAATGTTTATGTGAAAATTCCGATAATGAACAGTGAAGGAAAATCCACGATTCCTCTAGTAAAAGACCTTTCTCATCAGGGCATTAAACTAAATGTCACAGCTATATTTACAATGACTCAAACTATAGAGACAGTTTTAGCAGTAAAGGGAGGGGCTCCCTCAATCGTATCCATTTTTGCAGGTCGTATTGCAGATACAGGTCGTGATCCAATGGCAACCATGGCAGCGGCATCACAACTTTGCAAAGAAACTGATCCTAATATCGAATTATTATGGGCCTCAACACGTGAAGTTTATAATATAATCCAAGCAGATCAAGCGGGTTGCCATATCATTACAGTTCCACCTGATATTATAAAAAAAATGAGCGGTTTTGGAAAAGAACTTATTCATATGAGTTTGGATACAGTTAAAACATTTAAGGCAGATTCAGAAGCTGCAGGTTTTAAAATTTAATTCCGAACTTCGAAAATTTTCAAAGCCAGTATTAATTATAATTCACAATACGTAACTATTAGTCTTGCAAGACGTAGAAGTGACCTTGCAAGTCCTTAAAAAGGCAATGGCCTCCCATTAATAAAAAAGGAGGCCATTATGACATATTTAAAAATTAAATATCCACACAACACGTGGGTATTTAATCGTCATAATAGAAAAAAACTTTACTGGATTTTAAAATTGATTTTGTTGATTCTGGAGATTTTAAAAAAGGTAATGGAACTTTTTTAGCTGTACGTTTGCTGAAGAACTATTGGAATTGAAAAGTAATTCTATAAGTATTATTGAGTGAACAATTACTCGACCACCGATAGGTCGAGATAATTATGGGTGGTCAGGCATGGAGAGGGCTTGCAAGGTCCCTCTTTAAAAAAATGAATAAATTAATTCAAAAATCTTAATGTGTTTTTTTCATCATATGCTAAAGTGACATTTTTTATATCAAACGATACAAATTTTTCTATTGCTACTCCAAATTTTAAAATACTCAAATAATTATTGCTTTAAAGAATAAAATTTACTAACTGTCTCAACATTATGTAATTTCTTTGGTGTAATGGAGGTCAATTTGAATTTTTTTAATTCAAGCTCTTTGATAAAATATTTCTTAATAGGAACATTTATTGGTGCAATTTCATGTAATAAAAATATAGATAAAGGTGATCAGAAAGCTGATTTTTTCGGGCCTCCTTTGGAAGGAACTTCGGAACAAGTAAAGCTTAATAGTTTACACGAAGTTAATGGTAAATGGGTTGCTAAGATTTCAGTTAGAGAAAAGAATGGAAAAAACTCTTATGAGTGTTTACCAAATGATAAACAGTTCTCTGTTTATTCACAGTTTATTTCAGATGAAAGTTCAATTTCTGTGGATTTTAATTTTTTTTGTTACAACTACTCAGCTCAAGATTTTGTAGATTATCAGATTTCTAAAAAATATTATAAAACAGAAGAGTGCTTAGTTGATGCAGAAACAAATAAGTGTTCTGGAAAATTATTTCCAAAATCATTGTCATTAGATGTTTCTTTTGGTGAAATTACAAAGATAGATTTTAATTATTTGGAAAATAAAATTTTAGTTAAAATATTTACTTCAAATTTAGATTCAAAATCAAACGGAGTTACAATTGCTAATTTAATACCCCTGGTTGTAGAGCCAAAACCTACTTCTTTAAGCGAAATTGAAAACTCACTATTATATCAGATAAGTGGTTATATAAAATTTAAAATTAATTCGCCAATAATGTTAAAAGATAAGATTGCAATGGTAAAAAATGGTAAAATTCTGGAAAACCAAATTGATGCAGATCATTCGAGTGAGCCGGTATGTTATTTTAGGTTGGCACGGGATGCAAATAACCAATTAAGCTTACCTGGTGGATTGACGTTAAACTCTGATGGAATATTCAAAAAAAATTATTTAAACAGGTTTTTTGCTGAACTACCAATTTTGTATTTTTCAAAAATAGAAAATTTTGCAAACACAGAACTTAATTTAGATTGTCGACGTGATACAAGCTACTTTCCCAATAAGCCTGCAACATTAAAAGAAGTTCAACAAGCCCTTGGTTCTTTGGTTATAGTAGAGTTGCGATAAATTTCTAATATTACTATAATCATTGTTTTCTATTTCCTGAGACGGTAAAAATTCCGAACTACGAAAATTTTCAAAGCCAATATTAATTTTAATACACAATACGTAACTATTAGTCTTGCATTGTCGAGAAGTGACCTTGCAAGTCTTTAAAAAGGCAATGGCCTCCCATTAATATAAAAGGAGGCCATTATGACATATTTAAAAATTAAATACCCACGCAACACGTGGGTATTTAATCGTCATAATAGAAAAAAACTTTACTGGATTTTAAAATTGATTTTGTTGATTCTGGAGATTTTAAAAAGGGTAATGGAACTTTTTTAACTGTACGTTTGCTGAAGAACTAATGGGATTAAAAATTTAATTCTAAAAGTATTATTGAGTGAACTATAACTCGACCACCGATAGGTCGAGTTGATTATGGGTGGTCAGGCATGGAGAGGGCTTGCAAGGTCCTATTTTGTTGGGGTGATTTTCAATCACCCGGTAATATAATAATGAAAGTAAATTAATTTAATAGTTTTAAAGTACAATTAACAATTCGCTCATCTGGTCCCGGTGGGGTAAAAGATGTACACGATAAATCTTGAATGTGAATTGTATTTTTATTTGTCGAATTAAAATATTTATTTAATTCCATTTTATCAAATAACTTAATGAGCTTTAATGATTCAGCTTCTGTTAAGTAGAGGGCTTTATCTAAAGCTGCAAGATTACAAGCATCAAGTCTGTTTCCGGTATAGAATACTGTATTGCAAAGAATTTCTTGTAACTCAATTTGCGAACCAGTTGCTTTGCTTTGTTCTGTAAATCCTAAATTTTTTAAAGAGTCATAAAGTTCTAAAGTACCTTTGTTAGATAATTCGATATTTTGTACATTTTCAAATGCGTATGTGAAACCACAAAAAGATAAAAACAAAAATGATATAATTTTTTTCATATATAAATTTCCTTATTTGGTTAGGTTAATACATTTTTAATCTCAGACTTATTAAATGAGCATGATTAATCTGACTTATAAACAATTTTCCAGATTTAATCCCGTAATCTTAAAAAGATTAAAACCACTCTTTTGCAAAATTGCAAATGGCTTCACTATCAAAGTTATGTTTTTGATAAAGTTCTTTTGCTGAGTAGGCGCTTTGTCCAAAAGCTCCTGCAACGCCAAGAGTTTTCAATTCAAAATTAATATTATTAATTGCTAGTGAGTGTGCGACAATCGAACCGAAACCACCTATGAGTTGATGATCTTCAACAGTTATAACTCTTCCTTCTGAAATTACTAATGCCTTTTTTAGAGTTTCAATATCAATATGATTAATACAAATTGGATTAATTACTGTTGAGTGAATTCCTGATTTTAAAAGTTCATCATGTGCAATGACAGCCTCATGAAGACAAGATCCACTTGCAACTATGGTCACAGCCTTTGGAGATGGGGTGAGTGTGCTTTGTCTTACAATCTGTGCTTGATTTAATTTATAATTTGCTTTTGGTTGAGTAACATAACTTTTGGGAAAATTTTCTCGTCCCAAGAAAAATATATAACTACTTGGAGTCTTCCCAGTCTGTACATCTTTGCTAAAAGTTTCAAAAGCTTCCATCATAAGTGTATGTGCTTCTTCAGAACACGATAGGGCAAAAGCTTTTACATTGGGTATTCCTGCGACCATTGATAAATAATTTAAGGCTTGGTGAGAAGCGCCGTCCGCGGCATCCTGAAACCCTGTATGGGAATAAACTGCAATGATTGGAGCCTCTGACAACATAGCCATGGTTAATGGCAATGCCCCCTTAGTTACGCCAAATTGTGCAAATGTATCGACAACAGGAATAAATCCATTTTTAGAAAAACCTGCAGCAACTGACACCATGTTAGATTCAGCAATACCTACATCAAATGAAAATTGTGGAAACTCTTTTCTAAACCCCGCAACTCCAGTAGAGCCAGGCAAATCTGAAGTGATAGAAACTATTGGTAAACCATTTTTACGAGCTTGAATCATTGCGCTTGATACACCATTTTGAATTTTTTCATCTCCTAAATGAGCAAGTGGAGGAGCTTTGTGATTCAATTTTATTTTACTTTCAAGTTTTATTAAATCATCAATCCAATTTGTAAAAAGATTAGGAATCTCAGTTGGTTCATTTTGACAATAAATCTCAGTCAAAAAACCAGTTAATTCGGTTGGACTTTTCAAAGGAAAACCATGTCCTCCAGATGAGGACTCTGCTGTTTTTTGTGTGCCAATACCTTTTACAGTTTTTGCGTGAATAGCAATTGGCTTTTTGGGATTTGCACGTGCCATCTCAATTGCGACCTCAATTGTGTCCACACAATCTTGTAGTGAGTTTCCATTTTTAAGATCAATAACTTCCCAACCTAAAGTTTTTAAACTATCAAAAGTTGGATTCATCGAAAAACTATCTTTATCAATACGACCTGAAAGCTTAGTGTTGTTATCACTAATAATTAAAATATAAGGAGCAATTTTTCCTACAGAAGCTAATCCTGGAACTGCGGCCAAAGCTTCACGCGCTTCGCCTTCCATGCAGGCTCCATCTGAAATGGCAGTGATAGTAACTCGGGAGCCATAAGCTCCACCAGATAAGGCATCAGACATTGCCAAACCTTGAGATTGTGGAAAGGCGGAGCCCAGTGGGCCATTACTTAATTGTACACCATTAGGAAACAAATGAACTTCTCCATGGCCAGTTAATTTACTTTTTATTGATCTAAAATGTTTTAAATCTTCAAATGTTAAGTCGGCAAATCCATAATTGGCTTTGAGTGCATATAAACCATTTTCACAATGACCAGCATCGTTTACAAAATTGTATAATTGGTGCCACTCTTTATTTTGTTTTTTAGAATCGTTAAACATTAAGGCATGAGTTGCAGACATAAGTTCTGCAAAAGCAGCGGGTCCGCCATAGTGGGCAGCAGCTCCACCTAAAACGGCATTCATATCCATTAAGCTTACCATTGCGCGAGTTGATTTAGGATCAGCACACTTAAGAGTTGTTCCTTTTTTTGATTTAATATCTATAAAAAAGTGAGGAGCGTTTTTTGGTGTTGAAGCTAACTTTTGCATATAACCTCTTTGTTTAAAAAAATTTTAAATAAAACCTTTTTGATTTTTTAGTTTACTAAATTTATAAAGTTTGAAATTTAAAAATACAATAAATCTTAACTGCGTCATTTAAATACTCATATTGGGAGCGATTTTTAATCACCCCGTATTATGAAAACCCAAACTAAAGTTTGTGCTTTCATAATAACCCTAATAAGCGGTTATCTTACAAAGTAATCCGCATGTAATCATATGTATAAAATCATGCGGATTATATTTGTAAAATATAATTTTAACTTAAAGTTGGTTATTTTAATCACATTTTAACTTTAAAAAATCTAATTTAAGTATTCAGTATAAAGGTAGTGTTAAAATTTTGCAGTTCTACTTTTGGTATAAATGAGTTTTCAAAAGCAATTTTGTTCATTTTTATAAAATCATTTTCTGTAAATTGGAAAATTTTTTGAACCAACTCATATTCATGAGTCAAATTAATATTAAATATCCCAGGATCATCAGTGTTAAGTGTAATTGGCACACCCATATCCCATAATTTTTTGACTGGATGATCAGAAATTGTTTTAACTCCTTGAGTGAGCACATTGCTTGATGGGCAAATCTCAAGTGGTATTTTTTTATCAATGATCAAATTACAAATTTCAGGAGATTTAATTGATTGAATTCCATGTCCAATTCGGCGGACGTTAAATTGCAAAATTGCTTCTTTAATATTTTCAATAGATTTTTGAGTTGGAACTTCACCTGCATGTATAGTGATTGAAAGATTTTCTTCACTAGCTTTTTCAAATAATTTTAAAAATGGTAAGGCTGGAAAATCTTCAACATCGGCAAGATCAACGCCAATAATTTTAATATTTTTAAAGAGCGCAAAGTTCATTGTTTGTTGGGCTCGTTCAACGGTAAGTGTGCGCTGGATTATTATTATAAATCCAAATGCAATTTTATACTTAGCTTGCCCCAACAATGCGCCCTCCAAAAGGGCTTCATGTATTTCTAGAAAAGATAACTCAGGATTTACTTCTTTAATATAATCAGGAGAGTACCTTAATTCTATTATTTTAATACCATCGTAGTAAGCATCTTCAATACATTCGAAAGCAAGTCTTTTTAAAATTGACTTTCCTTTTAATAATTCTTGAGCCACTTTAAATTTAATAATAACTTCAGCCAAGTTTTTATGTGGAGACTCAATTAGATATTTTTTTTTCAAAGTAATAAGTTTTACCGATGCGCTACTGGTATCAATATTTAATAATTCTAGCATCGTTGAGAATCTCATTGAGCAATCAAGATGACGGTGCAGTTCAATTTTTGGTAAATCTTTTAAATTCATATTCGATCCAATTATTTTTCACTCAGAGCTTGAAAAGAGAGCAATTCTATACTCGTTGCGTTCATTATATTTGACGGGCTCTGAAATTATATTATAGTTCAAAAAGTATTTATCGTTTTCATTGAAACATTTATTTTGTTTTATGTAAATAACTACTCATGATTAAGTCTGATCGCTTCGCGATTATATCAGAAATAATCATAAGCAGTTATTTCCTTTGCGCTGATTATGTCAGATAGGATTATTATATGAACTTATATCCACCAATAGAACCATTTCAAAACCATTTCATTAAAGTATCTGACCTTCACACGATCCATGTGGAAGAATGTGGAAATCCCACTGGCTATCCCGTTGTATTTTTACACGGTGGCCCGGGAGGGGGAATTGAGCCTTTTTACCGGCAGTATTTTGATCCTAAATTTTATCGAATAATTTTAATCGATCAACGTGGAAGTGGTAAAAGTATACCATTTGCAGAGCTAAAAGAAAATACAACTTGGGATCTTGTAGCTGATGTTGAGAAAGTTCGAGAATTACTAAAAATTGAAAAATGGTTGGTATTCGGTGGTAGTTGGGGATCTACACTTGCATTAGTTTACGCAATAACGCATTCAACACGCGTAAGTGAGTTGATTCTTCGAGGAATATTTTTATGTCGTCATGAAGAGCTTCAATGGTTTTACCAAGAGGGAGCAAGTTGGATTTTTCCAGATTTTTGGGAGAATTATAAAAATCTAATTCCAGAAAATGAAAGACATGATTTCATTAAAGCGTATTATAAACGACTGACATCTGAAAACGAAACTGAAAAACTTCAAGCAGCAAAAGTATGGAGTATTTGGGAAGCCTCAGTTTCAAAATTAATTCCTGCAAAAGATTATATGGATCATTATAATGATCCTGCCAAAGCTTTGCCTTTTGCACGAATTGAGTGTCATTATTTTATGAATAATGCATTTCTTCCATCATCAAATTTTATTCTAGAGCAAGCACATAAAATAAAACACATACCTACGATAATCGTGCAAGGTCGTTATGATGTCGTATGTCCTGCTAAAAGTGCATGGGCGTTGCATAAAGCACTTCCTCAATCAGAATTATTTTTGATAAGTGATGCTGGTCATTCAGTAACAGAGCCTGGAATTACTCAAGTACTTTTAGAGGCAACCGAAAAATTTAAGACTAAATATAAATAATAAATGCATTGTCTTATGATTAAGTCTGATTGCTTTCGAGATTATATCAGACGTAATCACGTGTAGTTAATATAATGATAATAGGAGGTTATTTTTTATAGCTCACTATTATGAAAAAATAAACTCACTTTTTTGTTTTCATAATAAATGAAGTATTTTTATTGAGTAAAGTTACCATTCATGATTATATCTAATACAAGGACTTGTAATCCGTTATTATTCATGTTTTTTTGGAGAAATTTAATGCCAGAGATTTGTCGATTCTTAGGTGTGATAATAGTGATGAACTTTAGGGAGCACAATCCTCCATATTTTCATGCTGTTTACGGTGAAGATGAGGCTATTATCGGCATTAATGACCTGCGAACTTTACAGGGCCAGTTACCTAAACGAATTAAAGCTGCTGTGCTTGAATGGGCAGATGATCATCGCGATGAACTGATGCAAAACTGGAATCTTGCTCAATCAGGAAAGCTACCGCATAAAATTAAACCGTTGGAGTAATTATGATACTTAAGGTAATAAATTTTACACTTGTACAGGATTATAAAATCCAAATTACTTTTAACAACGGAGAAATAAAAATTGTTGATCTAAAAGATGAATTAAAAGGTGAGGTTTTTGAGCCTTTAAAAGATATAACTTTTTTTAAAAAAGTATATTTAACTGATTGGAAGGTTCTCCAGTGGCCTAATGGTGCAGATTTCGCACCTGAGTTTTTATATTTAATAGGTCAAAAAATTGCAGCCTAAAATTAAACCAATAAAAACAAAAATTTTCCGAGCTGGGGATAACATTGTGGACTTTGTTATCTCTTCGCTTAAGACTAATAATTTAAAAGAAGGTGATGTTCTTGCGATCACTTCAAAAATTGTGAGCTTATCTGAAAATCAAATATGTTTTAAAAGTGCAATTAAAAACAAAAAAGAACTTATCCAAAGAGAAGCTGATGTGTACTTGGGTGAATCTTTATACAATCATCATATTACAATAAAACATAATTTATTAATACCAGCTGCAGGAATTGATGAATCAAATACCGATGGCGAATATTATATTTTATATCCAAAAAATCCATATCTAACAGCACAGAATATTTGTAAGTCCCTTAAAAAATACTATAAATTAAAAAAGCTAGGAGTCATTTTAACCGATTCTCATTCGACTCCATTGCATAGAGGAGTAACGGGAGTAAGTCTAGCTCATTGGGGTTTCCGTGGGATAGAAAGTTTAGTGGGGCAAAAAGATATATTTGGACGTAAACTAAAGTTTACTCATTTAAATCATGCAGATGCTATAGCTAATATGGCTGTTTATTTTATGGGGGAGGCTAATCAAAAAAATCCACTTGCTGTTATTAAAAACTTAAACTTAAAATTTACAAATCTAGATGTAAGTAAAGATATTCCTTTGAAAATTAATGAGGATATATATTTGTCTCTTCTTTTAAAAAATCTCAATTAAAAAAAAGCTTAATAAGTACTTTAATACTCGACTTAACTCTGGGGTAAAACTTTACAGTGACTCATTCATTCCATACAATAAAGAGTTGAATAGAAATGAGAGTATATGCAATTTTTTGAACGACCAGAAATTGAGAATAACTTTAAATTTAGTTTAGAGCGTTCAAATATTTTTTCTGTACTTGGTCCAAAAGGAGTTGGTAAATCCACATTAATAAGAAGTTTTTTGTTTAAATCCCATTTGCAACAACCAATTAAATTTAAATGGGTTACAATTTCCAATCTAGTACCTTTGAATGAAAAGTTGGGATTCCCAAATGAAAATTCATTAGAAGAAGCTTTAAATTTATTTTCACAAAATAATAACAACTATAATTATATTGTGTGGGACGATGTCCACTTATTACCTGAACCTCAGTTATCAATTTTAGTTTCGTTTTTGAAAAACACTTTTTCTACAATAAAATATATTTTGCTTTCAGATGAAAATAAAAATTCAATTAAACTTGAGGTTCCATTTTTAGTATTGGAGCCATTGAATGAAAAAGAATGCAAAGATTATATAAATAATTTTTTGAGTTATTCAAAAAATTATGAAGTTTCGGAGTTGTTGCGTGTAACGGGAGGATTACCTTTTTTGATTAACTTGTGGGTTCAAACAAACGGAGCTCAAAATCAACTTATGGGAGACGCGATTATTTCCCTTTTTAGTGAAGAAGAAAAAGTTATTTTAGCAAAATTTTATTTTTTGAATTCAATAAATGAATCTTCAAATTTAAATTTTGAAAAATTGCTACAAAAATTTTATCTCCAAAAAGACGGAAATACATTTATAATTCAACCATACCTTAAAGAAGTTCTTGAGCAGTATCTTTCAGACGATATAAAAAGAAAAGAAGCATTTAATGTAATTACTGAATTAAAATTAAACTCGAAAGTAGATTATTTTCTCATTTATTATATTGCTCTAAGAATGGGGCTGGAGGACGAGCTTTTAAAAGTTGTCAATTTTATTGAGCCTCAAAGATTAGAACATCTTTCCCTTTTAGATTTAAATGAAATGCACTTAAAACTATTTCATTATATAGAAAAAATAAAAGTAAATTCTTTTTCAAATGATATTTCAGATTCTGAGTTAAGAGTTATCCGTTTATTTTTAAAATCTGGTATTTTATTAGGGCAACGAAGTGAGACAATAGAGCAAATCAATTTTTTAATTGAACATTTTAATTTGAAACCTAGAATTTCAAATGAGTATTTATGGTTACTATATGAATTAATTTATTGGTCAAATAGAAGTCAAACTCCCTATAAGGAGAGAATAAAAAATTTATTTGAAAAGTATATAAATCACTCATCTGGGGATTTAAAATATTTATATCAAATCGAAAATGCGTATCCATACATTACTATAGATCCTCAAAGGGCATTAACAACTTTAAATCGTATTTTAAGCAGCATAAAAGATCAAAAAACAATATCCTTACAAGTTGCGTATTCACATTCTTTATTTCAATCAGCATCTTGTTATTCACATTTATTTGATTATAGAAAATCAATTGATGCATATCAAGAGGCTGAAGAGAAATACAATTTATTGCATTTACCATATTTTGCAATGATATCTAGACTTAATCGAGCATTTGAATATGTAGCAATAAATGATATTAAATTTGCTACTGATTTACTCCCAAAGTTAATTGAACAATCACGTAAATTTGGGTATAAATACATTCTTGCAGGCGCTCATATGGCAGAATCAATATGCTTGCTTGAGTCATTGGACCGTAATTTTGCATTAGAAAAAATTAATAAAGCATTGGAAATGATGCCTCACAGTGCTCCTCCCTTTTCTTTTCTTGATATCTATAAATGTAAAGTTCGAATACTATTAGATCTTGGATTATTTAAAGAAGCAGAGAGTATTTTTAGCGAAAAAATAAAACCATTTTATAATTATATTGAATATCGTTTAGAGTTTGAAAAATCATTAAATTTAGAAGAAATAAGTGAGCAGTGGGAGCAAGTTTCTGGATTTGAAAAAAATAAAAATTATCTCCGTTACATATTGTTATTAGGTCAAAGATTAAATGATCAACAAAGAGAATTATTAGAAAAAACTTCAAGAGGAAAGTGGCTATTACTTGAAAATGAGTGGATCAGATGTTCAGATTCTAATCTCGAAATTAAAAATTTAATTCAAATAATAAGTAAAATGGAACTTCTAGTTGATGAAGCTAAGAAAAAAATTAAAAATTATTCAGATGTTCTATTTGAAGAAGTAATGTTATTAATATTTAAAATTCAATTACTTCAAGATAAAGAGCGACTACCATTAGTTAATCTGTATAAAAAATTAATTTTTTCAATTAGTAATGAATGTGTTTACAAAAAGGTATATTTAGAAGTTTTAAAATTTTTGGAAAGCTCAGATATAAGTGTAAAAAATTTCTCTAAAATTCTGGAGTTTTCAAAATTAAATCCTTACCAACAAGTTAGAATTTCGAAATGGATTATAAAAAGTAAAAATTCAAAAGAGGGAAAGTATCAAATATTATCAAATTCAGTAGAGTTTGGAATTGAAACCAAAGAGGTTGATGATCTCTCAGATTTAAATAATTTAATCGCAAAAAATAAAGTATTAGTTGTTGATTATCTAGGAGATGTCTATTTATCAAATCAGCAAATAAATGAATTCCATCGCAAAGAGGTTCTAAGAAAATTTTTAACCACCTTGTTAGAAAATGCTCCAGAAGTATTATCGAAACAACAATTAGCTCAATTGATTTGGGGTGAAACATATTCACCAATCACTCATGACCCTAGAATTTATACAAACTTTCAAAGATTGAGACAAGTTGTCGGAGCAGATTGTATTGAGTCTTGGGAGGGGGGATATCGCTGGAACTTAAAATTTAGCTATTCTTTAATTAAGCAGACTAATAAAGATACGAATAGTACTCATAAAATTCAAAATCTTATGATTCAAGTTTTTCACCGAAAATTAGAACTCAATGAAGAATGGTTAACAAGAGCAGATTTGGTTGAAGCCACAAAAAGTAGTGAAAGTACTGTTAAAAGAGAGCTGAGTAAATTAATTTTAAACGGTATCATAGTTAGAGAAGGAAATGGTCCTAATATTAAATATCGTTTAAAATTAAAATAAAAGTTAATTATATAAGAATTTATTTTAAAAAATTATTTAAAGCTTTTTTATATTATATTGATTTCAATTCAGATGTGACACATTTTTTATCATCTTCATTAAGTGTTTCTAAAACAGATTTAATTTTATTTACATCCACATATAGACCTGCATTCGATAAATAAGTGGAAATAGAAATATTATTTTCAGATTGTAAGCTTCCTGTTTTCTGAAGACAAAAAGTTTTAAGAGTAGCTGTTAATAGCTCATTAAGAGCTGTTTGATTTTCTATGACATCTTGATTGACATCCCCTTCAATTTCCAGAACAAGAGTTTCAGGATCCCAATTTCCTTCTCCATCTTTTGCATATGTAAAATTTGAAAATACATAAAATATTATTGAAATTTTAATTATATTAAAAATTAATTTCCTCATACATCCCTCTATTTTGAGTTGTAATAATAGAGTAGATAAAGGTTTTTTTCAATATCTACTCTTTTGACAGTGTTGTTGCTTATCAGTTCAAATTAAATCGATTTGAGCCAAACTTATTGACCTAAATTGTCACCCTCATGAAGTTCAACTCCAGATTCAAGTAAGTGTCGAGGAAGTTCTTTTAATAAATTATAAATTTTAAATCTCAATTTTGGTAAGGGATTCACTTGTCCAATGCTTTGGTCATCTTCGAGCACAGTATTAGATTCTAAAAACTTTAGTACGTTTTGATAAGAAGGATCTACTAATTGTAACTCAACAACTTTAGCAAGCATTGCCTGGAGGGGTTTTTCTGATTTATGGGAATCATAGTTCAAATCATAACCCAAATATCCAACTGATTTAAGTAATAATAAAGCTTCTGCTGTAGGGCTAAAACTTGCGTTGGCAGAAAACCTCCAAAGAATTCTATTATACATTCTTCCAAATTCGGCCAATGAAATTTGTCGATAATTTAAATTTTCACTAGCTTGGGCTAGTTGGATTGCAAATTTAAAATTTTCTTCATAAAACCTTACTAATATTCGATCTCTAATTACAGGACTTGGATGGATATATTGAATTATTGCATTTGCTACATCAGCAGATCGATTTAGTATCATTCGAATTAATTCTTCATGTTGTCTTTTTTCTGTGAGTTTTACAATACTAAAGCTCTTTGCTTCATAAAACTTTCTTTTATCTTCGTAACTGGGCTGTAATTTTGAATCTTTTAGTGTGTCAATTAATAATTCAACAGTGGAAATACTTTCTTTTAATTGGTTTAAATCTTCTATAGTAAATTGAGATTGAGGAATACCTTCTTGAGAAGGTGTTGTTCCCCTTGAAAGTCCTAGAATAACTTTAATTGAATCAGTAAGTGTTACGTTAGTTTCTTTAATTGATTCTTGCGATAAATGTTGAGATCTGATTTTTGCTATTTCAGTGACAATATGAGTTGAAATCGCTGTTGAGGTTATATATGTTCGAGTATATTCAGCGACAGGAGCCTCATCGGCCTTAGCTATTGGTCCAAATAGATTTGCAAATATTAATAACGATGAAATTGTATTTAGTGTTTTCATAAATGTTCCTTTATTTTAATTATAGTAATTTTTATCAAAATTTTTACGATCAGATTTAGTCTAGTTGATATTAGTTGTTATTCTTTTCCTGGAAACCAATAATCCACAAATGAATGCTCTCTTGGATAATAGATATTTACATTATATCTTCCTGGATAAGATGCTGGAGTTGCCAAAATAAACATTTTAGTAGAATTAGAGTCTTCAAAAAATAATGCAATTTTTAAAACTTCAGAAGATGTATTATCAAATTCCCCCATATTATTAAATTGACTGAAGCTCACTGTTGCTATGCGACCAAGATTATAATCATTAAATGGATTTAATGTATAAGTTAATACCGAATCACTATGAACTGTTAGTTGATTTCCATTGATGACAGATTGGTAACTCCCTTTTTTTGAATAATAAACCCCAGTGCTAGGCCAACTATTCCATCTTGGCAAATTTAAAACAGCTTTTCTCATTCCTAATAAACTATTGTTCAACAATCCTTTTCCTTGAACTAAGTATGGATAACGAATTGAATTATTAGAATCTTGTTTAGAAATTTCAATATGAGGAGATATGTCATCAAGTTTAGTCTCACTGCTTTCAAGACCATACATATCAATTTTTGTTGGAGATAATATTGTTGTTTGTCCTTTTCTAACTTTTTTAGTTTTAAATAAAAAAGCCATTTCAGAAGTGTTACCGACTTCAATTGTACTTTGATCAAGAATAACACCAATAAACTCACCTTCGTCCTGTTTATTCTTATCTAGAAGCAAATAGTGAGTTCCACTTATTTCTGATTTATCGAGAGGCCCCATAATGTAAAGGCCTTCTTCAAGTTGAAATGGTTGTGAAGCTAAATTTGCGGCTCCACCTGATTGTGTGGACGCATTAACATCATATACTGGTATTTCTCGGGCGCTCAAAAGGCTTGTTATAGTAAAAAGTAAAATTCCTACAGTTAGACTTTTAAAAAAATTGATTCTCATATATTTTCCTTTTTAAATTAATTAGTTTTTATTTTTTTTAATTCTAAATTTCTTTTTCACTTTAAATACTAAATATTTTTAGTTTTCATATTAATGAACCCATAAAATTATCTAGCACATCACAAAATTAGTTATATCTGATTTTTTTTTAAAGATTACAAATTTACTCTTACAGATTTGAGCTGACTAAAAATTAGATATTTTAAAATAATTGCTCATTATAAATCAGACATATTGTCGAGTAACATTTAATTGCAATAATTTAAACATTCAAGGAAATTGAAAAAATAAATTTTCTTATGCATTCATTATTCAATCAATTATAGTTGTTCAGGATAAAAAACATATAAATTAAGTTATGAATGTTTGCCGTGTTACAAATAATCTATTTGTTAAAAAAGACCATTAAAGGGTCTAATAAAAATATTGTATGGTAAATTTAATAAAGGAATGTCTGTGAAAATAAAAGATAAAACATCGCCAACTGCACTCCCAGTTTCATTTGCAATTTGACATACATTTTTATCTGGAATTTGAGCTGCCCACTGATTGCCAATATAAGCTTTATAGGCTCCGGACTTTGATTGACGGTGGATAATACCACCAGCAGAATAGACACCGAATAAGCTTCCCATATTAAGATTTAAACTCAACTTACTTGCATATCTTCCACAATTTTGTTCGGTTTTTTTTGAAACTATTTTTAATAAATCAGATATTTTATAACTTAAATTAATTTCAAGACCTTCAAGATTTAATAAAACCGAATTTAAAGATGGCCATAGCCCGTATACAGCACATTGATTTTCTTCTACAGTAGTATTTATATTTAATAAAAAAGTTATTGTGTTCATGAAATTTGTGTATCTAATATATTTTGAATTAAAATCTAAATTATCCAAATCTATTTTTGCTCCCCCACATTTAGGCTCAGCATTTTTTGCCATATTATAATATGTTTGATCTGACATAATTTTAATTTCTTCTCCCAAACCATAGGACATTCTTGTTATGGGTTTTGTGATTCCGCTGAAAGCTTCATTATTTGTAGTTAAGTATATACTTAAATTCATAATTGCAAACTCTGACAGTAATGGATGAATATTTTTATAAATAATTTGATAAGCGGTTGTATATGTAATTGAGTTCACAATTAAATCAGGGCTTTTTTCAGATTGCTTTATAGACATAATAAAGCTTTGAAAATTAAAAAATAATTCTTGTAATTTTAAAAAGAGACTAGCAGAAATCTCATTGTTTTCACACATTTTATTTTTTTCTGCATTATAAATTGCAACTCTTGATTTTTCCTTATTACCATTGTTACAAGCAACTAATTCATTCCAAATTAAGTAAGAATCCTTATTTAAGTTGGTTAAAGTTTTAAAATCATTTTGTGTAAAATTTAAATATTCAGGAATGCTAACAGTTCCTAAAGCACTCCAATATTTAAAACTTTCTTCATGAAGTTTTTGAATAAGATCAATAGGAGCATCTTGACCCTCAATTGCATTTCGATATGAATTTGGAAATATAAGTTGTGAATAGTCATCAAGATTTTTATTCCAATTTACTAACTTACCTAGGTTGGATTTTAAAAAATAGGAAGATCTTGGGTTATTAATATTAATGCCTTCGTTTTGCGTGACAGCTTCGTTTGTTAGCTCTGAATCTAAATGTAAGTCAGCATCTTCTAAAGCAATCAATGTTAACGATTTAGTTAAAATAAAAAAAGTAAAAGCAAAAAGTGTAAAGATTTTTTTCATGTTGTACCTTTATTGTTACTAAATGATATTAATTCATATATAATTAATATCAAATAAACACTTTTAAGTCTCATAACATCGTCTAACTTAATTGAGCCGTTCACTCTATATTTCCTTTTACATTAAAAGGAAGAAGTTCAATATATTTAGAATCTTGTATCGGCATAATATAATCAACTCCATTACGTTTATAAGGTGAAGAGTTTAAATGGGCATCACAGGGCAACCTAAATAGATATGTTTTCTTTTTACTGCAAATATATGAAGGTTTAAATGAATGATCTATTAATGTAATTGGTGGTGTTTGCCCTTTGTGTATCATCACTTGATCACACAACTCAGTTGTTGATTCAATTTCTTTTTGAAATGTTTTAAAAGACGTTTCCCAATCCAGGTTAAATTTTTCAATTGAAAAGTTAGTCTCTAACCCACCCAAGTTGATCATTTTTAATACTTCATCTTGTTTTTGTAAAAAAATCGCTTTTAACTCTGAAAGTTTTGGATCTATATAACTATTTTCTGAACTGATAGTTTGGCTTATATTTAAGACTTCAACCAGTGTTTTTATTTTTAAAAGTTCTTCACCGTTAATAGTTGATCCATTTATAGCTTCAGAAAGTTGACCTTTTAATTGCTTAATTCTTTCCGGTGGGAATTGTTCCGGTTCTAAAAAATTTGTTGGATCGTCAAGTTTGTCTATAAATCTTTTGGCACCTAAAATATTTATTTTAAGTTCAGGAAATTTTTGCTCCATCCAAAGTTGAGTTTCAACTAATTTTAATTTTAGCAATTCGCCAAGCAGGTTATCAATTCGAATAGCACTATCTGGTGTAAATGAGTTTTGAGAATTATATGAATTAAAAAATCTATTAAAATTTGCAAACAAAGCTTCATTATAATAAGATGAAATATCACAATTAGGAACAAGTTCAGCCTCGTTTGAGGTGTTGGGTGAAATTAAATTTAAAAGCTTAAATCCTTCTATATCTGTATCATGAAAATCTAAAATCCCAGCTCTCAATGAAAGTAAAGTATTTCTGATATCAACAAGTTTTAAATGAATTTTACTAATATTATCGACTGATTTTCGAACCCAAAGTGGTGAGACTCTGGCTGTAATAAGAGTTAATGAATTTGCTTGTGAATCAAGACTTTCAGGATTTGTCCATTTTGGTATAGTTACATTTTTTACTTCATTAATTGAAACTGAGGTTTTGATTAAATTTGCAAAATGATTGTTAAGTTGGGCTAAAAAAGAATTAAGTTCTGAGATATAAATGCTCTGAACAAACTGAGTCCATCGATCAAAATTAATTTTTTGAGCATCATTGAATTGGTATTTTTTTACTATTGTTAAGTATTTATCATATGAAAGTTTAAATGGATTCATCGTATGGGCAAGATTATTTGCAATTTTATAATCTCCCGATATAAATTCATTTAAATATATTTCACGGGCTTTTGAAGGAAGCATTATCTGATATTGAAGTTTTAATTTACTGTAAACCAAACTAGCCAAACCGTGCGCTCGGTATTCATTTTCAACAGTCATTCCGATAGCAGCTCTCATCCATTGAGTAATTATAAGTTCATCATTTTTATCCCACTTCTGTCCATTTTCGAGGGGAGCGTTCATATAGGCAGTAATATACTTTTTAGCAACAGCTCCAAGCTTTTCGATGATATCTGGTCTACCAACTTCAAAAAATACTTGGCTTAAGAAATCAACAATTATACTTCTAACATCTGAGGTAATATTTAGTACCCTATTTAATATGCCAACAACTTTAGGAGTTAATTCATTAAATTTTTCTCGATGAGCAAGTACAATTGGATCAGCGGCATGAATGATTTCATGTGAAATTGTAATTATAGTTTCGCCAAGTGGTCGAGAAAAATCCAGAGCAAAAAGTTGATGATCTAAATCATACATACCATTGACATCATAAATACCATTATTGGTTTGTTGAGTTAGAGAAATACCGTGACTGGTTCCTAATTCAGAATTGAGTTTAAATCTTGTATATTGGTTTAAATCTTGAAAATTTACTTTGCGATTATTAATCTGAGTTTTAAAATTGTCTATTGTTGGAACGTAGTCAGAAATATTTGATTCTTTAAGTAGCGTAATTGATAGTTCTATATAAATTTTAATCCATTCATTTTTTATATTAATTAGGTAATCATAATTAATATTTGCTGTTTGTGCGATCATTGGATTTTCTATTAAAAATCTAAGAATAGTTATTTTACCTATTCTTGCTTTATCAAGATCTTGTTTTAAAGATTTATCCACAAGCATATCTGCACATTCTTTTACAAGTGAGTTACTTTTCGCTTTTCCTGTTGAGGCTTGACTTAGTTGTTTTAATTTTGAGTAAAAATCTAATAACTCAATTGAATTTTGTGAATTTGAATCTTCTTCTTCTGGTGTTATTAATGACTGATCAAACAGTAGTCTATTAAGACCATCAGGCAATTGAGAGGATAATCTCCCTCCATACACAATATGTGACGAGATGAAAATCAAGATGTAGATTATAAATGATATTTTCGACTTCATGAGATTATCCTTTTCAATTAAAATTAATATGCAATACCCATTCCCTTAGCTAAAAATATCCCCGAATCCAAAGATCAAAACTGATACTAAATATAAACTAGTGTAATACTAATATACACCAATTTATATTTTGGCATTTTCACTCTAAAAAATGATCTAATTTAAAAAAGATTTTAAACGGCTTAATTATTGTAACCAGGATCTTGTTGGTGATGTTCGTAATAATTATTTGGAGTATTTGGATCATAATTTCTTTCTTCTGGGTTTATTTGAGAACCCCCAACGGGAGGGGCTGTATATTCAAAACAACCTCCAAAATAGTTACAATTTGCCAAATCTGCGCGTCTAGAGGTTGCTACACTATTAGATTTATTGGGATCAAGTGTAGGACCGTCATTACATTCCTTTAAAGCTTCTGCTTCTGTTAAGCAATTGGAATAATTTTCTGCCAATCTTGCGCACTTATTTTCACAGCAATTCCTTATGAAAATCAAGACTGCTACCATCAGGGCTTTCAGAGCAAGCTCATTTTATTTTATCGCAACAATGCGCAGTTTAAAACTTTTATCCAGAATTAAATTTTGTATTTAATTGCAAGATTAAATTTACAT
>SXGU01119530.1_pt1 | contig 48880 bp, 42 predicted proteins | sample 3174531 | NCBI WGS metagenome assembly SXGU01 (sample SAMN11356863, study PRJNA531348) | freshwater metagenome | isolation source: freshwater sample F1-140 | place: China: Fuxian Lake, Yuxi | collected 2017-12-25 | reverse complement strand
TCGAAGAACTATTGTCCACCGTAAGACGTCGATATTCTCTAAAATTTAATCCGCCTTCGGCGGATTATTAAATAGTTAAATGGTTAAATGGTTAAAAAGCCCTCACAGCCCGAACAGTGTACCTGCTGCTCTTGAAGTTGCCGTCCTGTCTGCCATCACCGAAGTCCTGCCCCCACGCGAAGCCATCACTGCTCTCGGTGGAACTCCAATAGTAGTTATTTGCAAAACCGCCAACTCGATCCTTGTAATAATAAAGTATATTTAATTCTTCTTTTGTGGGTAAATGCCAATCGCTGTAGCCATTCAGTTCCAAATTATTACAGGCGGACATAGCATCATCCCAAGTCATTCTCCCCAAATCTTTTGGGGCTGCTACCAAACCGTGACCGTCTTTTTCGTAGACAATGATTCCACCTTGTTTTGTTGGGGTTGTACACGAAACAAAAATTAATGAAATAATTACCGCAAAATTAAACATTACTTTTTTCATACTACAAGGATAAACAAATAACTCATAAATTCAACGCCGAATACTCTTCCTGTTTCAATTGAACTTCACTCTGCCTTACTGGTAATCCAACACTGCGATTAAGCAGTACCTCTAACGCATTTAGCGAGCCTCTCTTGGCATTTAACAGCAATGCCTTGCAGATTGTTAGTTCAAGGATATTTGTGTCGTCTCGAGAGATGATTTCAATCAACTCGTTTTCTGTCATCGCCAACATCACAAGAATGACATCATTAATCTCCGATTTAGCATATCCCATCTGCTTGAGGGTGGTCACAAACTTTGGTCTACGTCCCATTGGATTGGGTGAAGGCTGACCCGACTGCCACGGAGTCAGATGATCGGTTTTTGGATTCAAGTTCATTGTGTATGACTGTTATATGATTGTTTTCAATGCAACACCCTTCCATCGTCTGTATTCATCACTCAAATACTGATCCACATCAAATAATGTCTGACTCGGGTATCTTTTTAACTCATCACGCCTCAGGTTGCTGATAACATTGCGACATCTCTTCACCTCTCTTCCAAATAACTTCTCACTACAATACTTGCTCGTTGATTTTTGGTTTGAAATATCTCTCCAACAAGTGAGGCATTGTTTGGTGGTTGGTGTCTCTTTATCGTGTGATACATCTATGTAATAATGAGACATATCCGTATTTTGGGATAGTGGTAATAATGGGATATCACCGTGTAGAATTTTCCACTTAGACTGAATCAATTTGGATGTGGTAAAAATTATAAATGATGGATACAATGCTCTAATTAGTTCGGAAAAATTAGGAACTTTCTTGTTTAACACTTTAGTATCGGGTCACAAAAACATAACTTTGGAAGACATGGTAAAAACTTTCCCTCCAAAGAAAGCTTAATCTCTAAGAACTTTATAAACAAAAAAGGCCCTAATAAATTAGGGCTTTTTTTATGGGATTGTTTATTTTATTTCAGATCCGAGCAGTTATCCGATACGTGTACGATTTCTCCGTCGTATCTAGAAATTTGGATAAATCTTACCCTCCCACTTTGGTTAGAATTAAAGCAGTTGATGATTTCTCTTTTTACCTTAACTATCTTTCCGTCTTTTACAATCTCAGATTTGTTGATAGCATATGCGATGCTGTCGTATGAGTGGCCTTCGATACCCTTTCTGTAATAGTCTTTCGCTTTTACTTGGATCTTACTTTCTTCAGAGTAAGTAACTCCAGGGAATTCAGAGGGGAGATTATCAAAAATCCTAGAGAAAGATTCACCGCTGTCACTGAAGATATTTTTTAAAGCCCCTATTGAAGAGCTATGATCCAAATAACCGATTCCGTCATAGACTTTTGGTCTCGGAGCTCCTAATATAGCTTGAGACAAAGGTCCTTCAAATGCATCTGAAGGGTCCAATTTAAAGTCTTGAGCTTGTGCAGAATTTAATCCTGAGATTAATACGAATGTCAACGCGAATTTTTTCATGGTCTGTTTGTTTTTTGTAAAGTGAAATTTAATAAATAAAGTGGTCGGGTTTGGTTGAACGAATTCAACATATGATGAATGCCTATAATTCCATAAATCGATTCATATATTGACGATGTATCCTCTTTCTCAAGCAATCATGTGTCAATCCAATTACATAGCCGAGTCGAAACGTCAAAAACTGTCGGTGGCCGCCATTGGGTTGAATACCATATTCCATTCCACCAACAACGCGTTCTGTTGAAATTTTCATGCCACATTTTATGATGCAAAAAGATTGCTGGTTTGATTCATTAATTTTAAGATTATTTACATAATCAATCCCGATCATTGGTGCGCATTGATTGGCCAAATAGGCATGGTGATATCCAGTTGGGGTGATATCCATTTTCCAAATCGTAGGATCACCACTGGCAAATCCTTTATGAACTGAGAAGCTTCCAATGGGCGTAATATTTTCAATTCCAACCATTTTAACGCTTTGGTTGCCGCTTAAATTCATAACGTAGGATGTGTTTACGGCAATCACTTGACCCTGCACAACAGCGCTACAGCCAAATAATGAAAGAATGGAAATAAGGAAGTGACGGAATGTTGGGCTTTTAAGCCGTTCGATGAAAAATGCTTTGTTTTTCATAACACTAGTATTAAACAATAAAACAACCTCCTACGGTCAGTGATGTAAAATTACTGCTGAGAGGTAGTATTGTTCATTTCATAGTGTTCGCGCTTCGAATAGTAACGACAAAGTCTGTACAGATGTTTTATACAATGTGAAATAAAACTGATTTTCTCCTAAGAGCCATCATCAGACTCACATAACATAGTTACCTTATAAAATTTATTTCTATCCCCATAAGGGGCAACTCGAATAAAATTTGGAACATCTACATTTCCGATGTTTCCAGCTAAAATATAAAAAACGGCAAATTTGCATTCAAAACACTCTTTTCCCTCTAAAAACACTTTATTTCACCTACAATTCTGGCGCATTAGGCTTTTTATTTTCTGGGGCTTGGATTGTTTATTATCCTTCGCTATCGGCCAATTGGATCTTTTGTTTGTATGCGGCACGAATTTTTTCCATTCGTTTTGTAATACAAGGCTTTTCAAAAGCTTGGCGGGCACGAAGTGATTTTACAACGCCTGTTTTTTCAAATTTCTTTTTGAATTTCTTCAGGGCCTTTTCAAGAGAATCGTTTTCTTTAACGTTAATTATAAGCATACTAGAAATGTATTTTGGGGCACAAATTTAATTTTTTTTTTGGTAATGTCAAAATTTATTAATCTTTGACTAGGGCGCGTGAAATAACAAGTTTTTGAATTTCGCTGGTTCCTTCGCCAATGGTACAAAGTTTACAATCGCGGTAAAATTTTTCTACAGGGAAGTCTTTGGTATACCCATAACCACCAAATATTTGAAGGGCTTCATTCGCTGCGAAAACACAAGCTTCACTTGCATAATATTTTGCCATTGCACCGTGTTTGGTAACATTCAGTCCTTTATTTTTTCTGTCTGCTGCTTGAAATGTTAGCAATTCAGCTGCCTCAATGCGGGTGGCCATATCTGCAAGTTTAAAAGCAATTGCTTGAAAACTCGATATGGGTTTGCCAAATTGTTCTCTTTGTTTTGAATAAGATAAACTTGCGTTGAAGGCGCCTTTGGCTATTCCCATAGAAAGAGCGGCAATTGAAATTCTTCCCCCATCCAATATTTTCATCGCTTGAATAAATCCATCTCCAACGATTCCCAATACCTGATTCTCGTGAACCCGACAATCTTCGAAAATCATTTCAGATGTTTCACTTGCGCGCATTCCCAGTTTATTTTCTTTTTTGCCTCCCCTAAATCCCTTGCATCCACGCTCTACTACGAACGCGGTTATACCCCTGGAGTCCAACAATTCACCTGTTCGGGCCAAAACAACGGCCACATCACTGCTAATACCATGCGTAATCCAATTCTTGGCCCCATTAAGAATCCAATAATCTCCATCTTTTTTTGCGGTACATTGCATTCGCAGGGCATCAGACCCTGTATTTGCCTCTGTTAAACCCCATGCGCCAATCCATTCAGCAGTCGACAACTTGGGCAACCACCGTTGTTTCTGTTCCTCATTGCCAAAAGCCAAAATATGGCCTGTACATAAGCTATTGTGGGCGGCCATACTCAAACCAATCGAACCACACACTTTTGACAATTCTTCAATAGCTACCACATATTCTATGTATCCCAAGCCCGATCCATTATACTTCTCAGGAACCAGTATACCCATTAAGCCTAATTTACCGAGTTCCTTGAGAATGTGAACGGGAAATTCTTGTGTTTCATCCCATGACATTATGTGGGGGCGAATTTGTTTCTCAGCAAAGTCTTTTACTGTTTGACGAATAATTGAAATGTTTTCGTCTTCTTTGAAATCAATCATACAATATACAAAGATAAATGATGAATGTGAATTTGTAATGTATTTTCAATAATAGTAGCGCTATTTTTTAGGCTGAATAGAATATTATTGCTGTAGACGTAAATAAGGAAAAATTCGGTCTTTATCAATTGCAGAAATGCCCTGCATTCTATTCCATTCATCAACAGACATTTTAGGATATTGTTGGCAGAATGAAAAGAATATTTTTGCTCGTTCCGGGCCAATATACGGATGTTTATAGAGCATTTTCCACGTGGGATTTTCGTTTAAATACACCATTGGTTCAGAGGATTTTTGACATTGTATTTCCAATAACTGAAGAATAATTGTATCGATTTTTAGAATTTCAAATAACTGTTTTGAATTAACAAATCCACCGAGTCTTTTTTGGTATTGTATAATGCGTCGAGCTGAGCCAGTGCCTATTCCGGGAAAACTTTCCAAAGTTGTGCTGTCTATATGATTGAGTGAGATTTGGCTTGGGTATGGGTTTTGTTTTCTCAATAATTGCTTCAGTTGCAAAATAGAATTGGCAGAATCCGTTCCTGTGTATTTACGTTGTTGTTCTTTTGTGTAATTTGTCCATTCTTTTTGGGGTTTGATTAGTGCAAGAAGAAGTTGCAACGCCATCTTGGGGGTCAAAACCTTTTCAGTATAATTGGGATATCTTAAATTTGCGTCCGGAAATTTTCTGTAGGCATTGATTTTTTTAATGGGTTTTTTATTTATTTTTTGCCCATAATATGTTTCCCATTGGATTGCATTTTTTTGTCTGACTTGCCATGCATTGAGGTAGTCTTGGGCTTTTCCGCTATCCAACTTGCTTGCCCAACGAAAAGTGGCGGTTTCTTGCGTTTGAAGGTGGCATCGAATAATCCCAAAAATGGAAAGAATGACAATGGCAAACCAATAAGAACCTTGTGTAATATTTTTTCTCAACCCAATCAATTTCACAGATGTCCAAAAGACAAATCGAAATTATGAGAATTCGGCTATTTTTTCTTGGTAATATTCGCCAGCGTCCAATTTGCTTTTGATTGAAATAAAAGCTTTGAGTGTGGTAGCGACATCTTCAAGGGTATGGCAAGCTGTCGGGATCAACCGCAACATAATCACTCCTCTAGGAACAACTGGGTAAACGACAATACTGCAAAAAATATTAAAATTCTCTCGCAAGTCTTTGATCAGATGGGTTGCCTCAGGAATTGTTCCGGAGAGTAAAACGGGGGTCACTGGGGTTGTAGTAATTCCGATATTGAATCCTGCTTCGCGCAATCCACTTTGTAAAGCATTTACAATTTCCCACAATTTATCTTTTAATTCTGGGCAGTTGCGCATCAATTCCAATCGCTTGATGGCACCCACAACCATGGGCATTGGAAGAGATTTTGCATAAATCTGTGAACGCATATTGTAGCGCAAAAATTTGATTACATGGGGATCAGAACCAATAAAAGCCCCAATACCAGCCATTGATTTGGCAAAAGTTGAGAAATACACATCTACACCATCGGTGCACCCTTGTTCTTCTGTAGTGCCTGCTCCTGTCAGCCCCATTGTTCCAAAACCGTGGGCATCGTCTACCAAAAGCCTAAACTTAAAAGCCTTCTTTAAGGCAACAATTTCTTTGATTTTACCTTGTGAACCACTCATTCCAAATACACCCTCTGTAATGACCAATATTCCACCACCTGTTTGTTCTACCAGTTTGGTCGCACGGCCTAATTGTTGTTCTAAACTCTCAATATTATTGTGGCTATACACAAATCGTTTTCCCATGTGCAAGCGAACTCCATCAATTATGCAAGCATGTGCTTCAGCATCATACACAATTACATCGTGACGATCTACCAAGGCATCAATGGCACTCAAAACACCTTGATATCCATAATTTAATAAAATCACTTCGGGTTTTTGGATAAAGTCGGCCAATTCGTGTTCTAATTGTTCGTGGTAATTGCTATTTCCACTCATCATTCTGGCCCCCATTGGGTATGCCATACCAAATTTTTCGGATGCATCAGCATCCGCTTTTATAACTTCTGGATGGTTTGCCAAACCCAAATAATTATTCAAACTCCAGTTAAGTCGTTCTCGACCCCTAAAAATCATATTGGGACCAATTGGACCTTCAAGTTTGGGAAAAGCAAAATAGCCATGGGCGTTGTCGGCGTACATGCCCAACGGACCCATGCGATCGTGAAGTTTTTCGAAAATATCTTTCATGGTAGTTTGTATCAATTTAAAAACGCTGTAAAACTAACCAATGAAACGCAAAAATAGACAATCAAGTTTTTCTCTTTCTACCCACAATGGTAATAATTGATTTTACAATCTTCTAATACGCAGCTTTGCATGGCTATTCTTAAATTTTTTTATGCTGAGATCTAACGTCCAACTATGAAAACACAAGGGCTTTTTCCCAGCGATTCGGTTTTTAGTTTCCAATCTTTGATGGTTTTGGTAATTGTACTTTCTTGATTCGAGTGAAGGTTTTGGGCAATACACAAGAGCATGTCATTGGGAAGGTTTTTGCAAAAAAAATGCAGTAGTCTATCCGTTCGATAAGGGGTTTCAATGAATATGTGGCTGTGTTTCTCGGTGGCTTTATTGAATAAAAGTGTACTTAGCTGCTTAATTTCATTCTCATTGATTGGAGGATAGCCATGAAACGTAAAGGTTTGACCACTTAATCCGCTGCCCGCGAGTGCCATCATTAAACTATTTGGACCCATTATGGGTTTTACGTTCCATCCTCTTTGGTGTGCCAATTTCACGACCATTGCTCCAGGGTCAGCGATACAGGGCATTCCTGCCTCCGATGCCAAGCCAATTGTATGCGCAGAATGAATCTCCTTTAGATGGGCTTCCAATTCATTTTTCTTGCTGCGAATAGTTAACTCAAAAATATCCAAATCATTTAAGGGAATCCCTGCCTTTAATCCCGACAAAAAACGCCTCAACGTTCTTGCATCCTCTGCAATCCAATGTCGTATTGGCGTGATGGTCTCTAAATAAATTTGGGTATTCATCCACGCCCAACTATTTTCTCCAATGGGTAAAGGCATCAATACCAGAAGTTTTTCAGGGGTTTTGGTCGATTGAGTATTGTTTATTGAAGCACTGAGGCTGGGAAGGGCGGATAGGTCTTCTTTTTCTGTCATTGTTTGATTATGATTGGTTTTGATAATAGTCGGTTAATCACAAAGGCCAAAATACGGTGGGGCATTTATACATTTGGTAGGTATACCGACAGGGCGCATGCATCTGATCTAATACCACAAATTTCAACTAAAGCATTGATTTTGCCATCAAAAATCAAACAATTGCTTTGAAAGTGTAAAATTTGATAAAAAATTACAATTACCGTTTACGGATTGTTGTGAAATAAGTACCTTTGAAGTGTGGGTTTTATAGGCAAACTTAAGCTGCGTTGGAAGCTCAAGAAAACATGGATGGTATGGCTGATATTGCTGGTATTTTGCCTTACTGGCTCAACGGTTATGTATCTTAAAAAATTTGTTCAACCCTATATGGGAGATCACTGGTGGGTTGATATCGTGTATTATATTCTCATTCTCCCTTTCTATAATATTTTGCTATTGATGTATGGATTTATATTTGGGCAGTTCAAATATTTTTGGGCCTTTGAAAAAAGATTTTTTCAGCGTATCGTTGAACTTTTTCGATGATTGACGAAGCAGAAGTTCTCAAAGCCCTTTCCCATGTGGATGATCCAGATCTAAAAAAAGATTTGGTGAGCTTGGGAATGATTGAAGGTCTTGTAATAGGGGATAGAATTTCGTTTACACTGGTTCTTACCACACCTGCTTGTCCAATGAAGGACATGCTGGTGAATGCTTGCAAAAATGCCATAAGATTGATGGTGGATCCGGAAATAGCGGTAGACATTACAGTTACGAGTAGAGTAAAAAGCAGTATTCCTATTTCAATGACTTTGCCGGGCGTAAAGCATGTAATTGCCATTGCATCTGGTAAGGGAGGGGTTGGAAAAAGCACTCTTTCTGCGTCATTGGCTTTGGCACTTTCTGGCTTGGGAGCCAAAGTAGGTCTTCTTGATGCCGATATTTACGGACCGAGCATACCCACGATTTTCGGGGTAAATCAATCACCGCAGATGATTACCAGAGACGGAAAGCAAATTATGTTGCCCATTGAAGCAAAGGGATTGAAATTACTTAGCATTGGTTTTATGACTGCCCGGGGTCAAGCGATTGTTTGGCGCGGACCAATGGTTTCATCTGCCTTTAAACAGTTTGTCAATGATACTGAATGGGGAGATTTGGATTATTTGATAATAGATTTGCCCCCTGGAACGGGAGATGTTCAATTGAGTTTGGTACAAACCGTTCCCCTAACAGGTGTCGTTATTGTAACCACACCCCAAGAAATGGCCCTTAGTGATGCACGCAGGGCTTTGGGCATGTTCTCAATTGAAACCATTTCCAAGCCCATTTTGGGGGTGGTTGAAAATATGAGTTATTTTATTCCTGAGGATGCCCCCAAAAAGAAATATCGCTTGTTTGGTGAGGGCGGGGGCAAGGCCTTGAGCCAAGAATATGGGTTGCCTTTTTTGGGAGAATTGCCCTTCAATCCTGCATTGATGCAAGCCATAGACAAGGGCGAATTAACGGCTGATTCGATACATCTTACACCATTTGTTTTGCTTGCCGGAGAATTGGCCCGACAGGTAAGTATGGCTACAACAACAAATTAATGTATTTTTGTTAAATGGGTGACATACAACTGCAGGTCGAAAAAGTTCTTGAATCTATGCGACCCTATTTGCATGCAGATGGGGGTGATGTAGAATTGGTTGAAATCAGTAAGAATCATGATGTAATTCTCCGGCTAATAGGAGCATGCAGTACTTGTAGTATGAGTGAAATGACCATGACCGCTGGAATTGAGGAGAGTTTACGAAGGTCTATTCCCGGTATCGGGAAAATTACCGCACTCAAAATTTGAACGCGTATAATGGGGATTTTTGGTCGATTGCGGTCTTTGTCTTTTGTAGATTATGCAACCCAATCACAATCACAATATGCTGCCAATTGTCCTTCCAAACAGAATGCAATTAATCCAAATTTAGGAACCCAATTTTGGTCAATCCCATTGGTCCCAATTGTGTTTTTCTTTTTATTTTACTGGGTTCATACCGCACTTAGTCTAACTTCTCCAAGTTCGATGGTTTTGCTCCCATGGTTATTTTGTGTTGCCGTGTGGGTTTATGCGATAGATTTTTATTGGGATGCAATCCGATGGCATGCCATCGGGTTTCCATTGAAAAAAAAATGGATTTGGGGTGGTGTCGTTTGGATGGTATTGCCATTTTTTTGGGGAATTGGGTCATTGTTATTTTTTGGGAAAACCCAATCCAATCCTGTATTACATTCCATAGAAGCAATGTGCCGATCTGTTTTTTTTCCGCTTGCAGCAGGACTTTTATACCTAGTAAGTAAGGTATTTGCAAAAAAATGGTCGGCCATTTTCAATCCCATACTGATTTCGCTTGGTGTTTTAGGCGCTATTTTTTTGCATGATTGGCATGAAAAAGACCTTGTTGTGTTTTGGCCTTTTTTGATTCAGGGCTTTGGTCTTTTTTTATTGAATGTTCTCTTGTTGGCCTGGATGGAACGTGAAAAGGATGCTTTTATTCAATCCCCAAATATTTGGAATGACTGGCCCAAAATTACAGGTATGTCATTGTTCTTTGTGGGAAGTATTCTTTCACTCCTCCCAGAATTGGCGGGTGGGTTTTTCGACAATACCTCTCAGTTTCTTTTCAAAAATCGGAATCAAATGCCTGTACATCCCGTAGAATCAACCCTTACCTATTTCCAACACAATAATCAATTCCATATCGGAATCTGGATTGTCTTGGTCATTTACTCTGCCATAATTGTATTTCCAAAATGGTTTATTCCCTGCCGGTGGTATAGAATATTAATTGATAGTTCGCTGTTACTTTGGATTTTGGCTTGTTAATACAGAAGAATCTGTATCCGAATTTCGAGTGGGTATCGTGCAATTATCTCCAATAATTTTTAAGCGTTTTATACAGGTGGTTTGGGTATTGACAAAGACACTCTGTGAAAATAAGGATCCTGATTTCGAGGAATTAATGGCAAGTAAAATTAGCGATTGACAATGATTCGAAAACTTGGTTGCAAGCTCATTTTTCTAAATGCCTTCCTTGCATTCCCAAATTCCAATGGACTTCGCAGCGTGCTTCATACAGCGCGTTGTTGCCGACCAATACCAGATTTTCGTTTCCAGGTTTTCTAAATGTAAATTTTGCAGGCAAGCCACAAACATGACACTTGGCTTTAAGTTCAATCGTTCGGGTGGCCAATTTTTTGAGCGCTGGCATGGGTCCAAAATCGCGTGCGAGGTAATCTTTATCGAGTCCAGCTGCAGTAATTCGAATATTATTCATCATCAATTCTCCAATTATCTCTATCACAAATGGTCCCATGAATTGAATTTCATCGATATAAATTTCTTGGGTTGATTCGTTGACAAGTGTGTAAATTTCCTCAGCTTTGCCAATGCGGTGTGCCAAGAGTTGTAAACCTCCATGGCTATTTATTCTACTCGCATTGTATCGCTGGTCGAGTAAGTGTTTTACGGCCAATTTTTCATCACTATTGCAATCACTTGTATTGTAAAGTTCAATTAGTTGCGTGGTTTTTCCTGCAAACATACAACCGTGGATAAGTGTAAATTCTCGCATACAGAAATTAAAAATGCTGTTGTAACTTGCCAAAGTCCATGGAATCTAAAAGAACCCCCTTACTCGAAGCGTTAAACTGCTTGGCAATGATACACCACGAAAGTGAAATTGACCCAAATGTGAATCTAAATTCTGAATTATTAGAAGAAATCAAGTCTATGGCAGCCAGATTGTACATGGAAGTTGACATTGAGTTGCTTTCAAGGCAGTATGCTGTTCATGAAAAATCTGATGTAGCGGGAAATTCAGAAGAAAAATTTCCTTCAACCGTTGAATCAACTAACAATTCAATTGTTCATGACTTATCCGAATCCCAATTTGAATCCAAATTGCCAGAAGATGTATTGGAGGAACTTGCAGACGAATCCGAAGTATTACTTGCAGACGAATCCGAAATAGCATCGGAAGTAGCATCGGAAGTGGAACTTGCAAACGAATCGGAAGTATTACTTGCAGACGAATCCGAAATAGCATCGGAAGTAGCATCGGAAGTGGAACTTGCAGACGAATCCGAAGTATTACTTGCAGACGAATCCGAAATAGCATCGGAAGTAGAATCCGAGGTAGCATCCGAAATTAAATTTGGCGAAGAACTCCCCCCCCCCTCTGTACCAAACAATGACCCAAGTGAAATACCGCCTCCAATAGTTCAACCTGCAGAAATAGAACAGGCCAATGTATACAGAACAGTTCCTACGGATATCGCTCCAACATTGTTTCCCCTTGAGCCCCTTTCCAATGCTTCGAATGAATCAAATACTGGAAGCAATAAACGAGACAGTAATTCCGTTATTGCACAATTTCCCCTCAGTAGGCGTTTTGAGTTTTGCAACATCCTTTTTGGGGGAGATATGAAAATAATGGGTTCTTGTATTCAAGAAATTATTGACGCACCCGATGAAGCAGGGAGGTTGGAGGTATACGGACGCTGGTACGATCAAAAACAGTGGCGTAGGCGAGATGAATCGGCAGGTGATATGCACAAGATGATCAAACGCATTCTCAACAATTAATCTGTAGCGCCGGGTTTCCCTGGTGATGCAACAATTTATTCGTTCAAATTCTTTTTTTATTCCACTTTGTGGATTGTCCTTGGGTATCATTTGGATTCATTGTCCTGGAGCAAATCCCTTTTTTCACCTTTCATGCATTCGATTTGTTGGCCATCCAATTCACTTTTCAATTTGGGGTAGTACATTATTTTTTATTTCGACAATTCTTTTTTGGTCTTTGGTTTGGCCAAAATATCGCAGCATCAATCCCCAATTGCGCATGGGTTCGGTATTTTTCTTTAATACAGCGATTGCACTGCAATTTTTTGGTCCTGAAATCGGCAATAAAAATCATTGGATACAAGAACCCTCCCAGAAATTGGCGGTTATTTCAATCACAGATACGCTAATTCCAAATGCAAAAGGACATGCTGGTGAAATCCGTTGTTTGGGATTTTTAGATTCCATGGGGGAGTTTTATCCACATCCATTGAACTTCCGTGTAAGCTTGCCCAAGGGTGTTCCCCCACCATCAGTTGGAAGTTTATATCATTTGCCTGTTCAGGCACTTCGGCCCTACGTAAATTCCACGATCCCTGGATCGGTTCAGTGGGAAGATATTATGCAGTCAATCGAAGTAGATGGGAATTTGCGTTGGGATACCCTGTTTTTATTTGCAGGAAAGCGGCCCCTTGGAAGGGGATTTTCTGTAAAATTAAGATTCTTGTCTGTAGTGAGGAAGCAATTATATGACAATCTAACCCCAGGCCATGCTGGACTTGTGTATGCCATGTTGATTGGCGATAAGGCAGGATTGGAACCCCACATCGAAAAGCAATTTGCTATTGGGGGTTTAATGCATGTCTTGGCCGTTTCTGGGATGCATGTGGCATTGATTATGGGGGCTCTAATGTGGTTGTTAACCCGCATTGGCGGGCGAACCAAACCTGGGATAGCAGCACTCATTGTTTTGATAATGATGGGATGGGTATATGCATGGATTACGGGTTCGGGTGCTTCTGTGATACGCGCTATGTTAGGTGCGACTTGGGTTTGGGTGGGCAATTATGGGTTTGGACGAAAACAACACCTTATGCATGTTCTTCTTGGCGCTGCCTATATTCAGATTTTGTGGAATCCACATGTGATTTTTCAGTTGGGATTTCAATTGAGTTATTTGGCTGTATTGGGCATTGGAACGCTGCACGATATTTGGTCAAAGCAATGGAAAACACCCATTAAATGGCTGAATATATTGTTGCTAAATATCAGTCTAACCCTTACAGCTACATTGTTTACGGCACCATTGATGCTATTGCATTTTCATTCTTTTCCGACATGGTTTTTACTTGGCAATCTACTTTTATTGCCCTTATTTACGATTGCTGTTTATCTGGGTCTTCTGTGTTTATTTCTGGGTTGGATACCCTATATTGGATATATTTTGTATTGTGGGTTCGCATTTTTTTTGAAGGGATTGCTCTTTGTTTTGCAGTGTGGCGAATTACTTCCTTTGAAACAACTCAAAACCCTAGAAATTGGTTGGTGGGAAGCAATTTTGATGTGGATTTGTTTGGGATGTGTTTACAGGATATGCAAGCATACAGCTCAGCGACATTTAAGGCTATACAATCCGAAATACTGCCTTAAAAGCAAGAAAAAAAACAGGGTCAACCAGTTTCTCAACATCCAAAAATCTCGCACTTTTAGCTCGATTCAAGCGCCGAACCAACCAAGCAATAGTATTTTCCGACCGATTGTACTGCTTTTGGCAGGCGTGTTTGTGTTGATATCCGGCATTGAATATAAGAGAGTACAACGCGCTAAATCTGAGCACTCATTCGTTATTGTTCGTTTTAATAAACAATGGAATTGCCATAAAAAAGGCGATACACTGTTAATTCGTGGAAATATATCCAGAATGCAAAGTAGAGAATTCTTAATCAAAGAATTACAAACGTATGTTTCGCTTTACGCGGTTCATGCAGTTTTGTGGGTCCAAGAATGACGGGAAGTTCAATTCGCCAGCACAATTACTGCATCATTTTTCATAGTATCTGTCGACCTTCGATAACATGACAACAAGACACCCAGTCTCTAGCGAAAGAGATACAATGGCGATTCAGAGTCGGATTTGTAAGACAATTTTTTCCTATGCGATACCCGGAGTATCCTTTAGTATGATTTATGCATACATACACCATAGTGTTTGTACATTTGCCTTATGTCTTCATTACTCATAACAGAGATTCGAGAAAGAGTTGCCTATTTGGTCTTGAATTATACAGAAAAACGCAATGCGCTATGCCCTGTTTTGGTTGAAGAAATGACAGCGGCTATTCTTGATTTTAATACCCAACAAAACATCAAGATTATCGTAATCAAGTCGGCGGGGAAGCCATTTTGTGCTGGGGCTGATTTGCAGTATTTGACCCAGATGCGTCATTTTACAATCGAAGAGAATGAAAAAGATTCAAGCTGTTTGCGCCATTTATTTGATGCCATTTATCTTTCCCCAAAATTGGTTATTTCACAAGTCGAAGGCCCCGCATTGGCCGGTGGGTGTGGATTGGCAACCTTGGCCGATCTTTGTATTGCCACACCCGAAGCCAGTTTTGGATACACAGAGGTTAAAATAGGATTTATTCCTGCGTTGGTTATGGTTTATTTGTCCGAAAAAGTGGGTGGCGCAGTTATGGCAGATTTATTGCTTACGGGCAGAATTCTTACTGCAGCGGAAGCCCAGAAGCTACAGCTGGTTCAACGCATTGTTGACACAGATTTAATTGCAGAATATGTAGATAATTTGGCTTTAGATTTGTGTGAAAACACATCATCTCAGGCTGTTTCTGCTATTAAAACTATGCTCCGAGCGATTCCCACCATGAACCGCACGGAAGCACTCGAATATGCTGTAAAACAAAATGCAAAGGCCCGCGGAACCACAGATTGTAAGAAAGGAATGGATGCATTTTTAAATAAACAAAAGATTAAATGGTAGTCGGATGCGCTTAATCGATACCCACTGTCATTTGTATAGCGAGTCTTTCGATGCCGACCGAGAATTGGCCATTGCCCGGGCCAAAGATTTGGGAATACAGCGCATTATCATGCCCAATGTTGACTTAAAAACCCTTCCCGGTATGCACCAATTAATGGAGCAATATCCTGGTTTTTGTGATGGAATGATTGGACTTCACCCCTGTGATGTAAAGTCTGATTACGAGAAAGAAATCGAAAGTTTATTTTCCTTCTGCAATACCCATACATATTGTGCGGTTGGTGAAATTGGCATCGATTTATACTGGGACCAATCCACGCAAGAAATACAAGAGAAAGCGTTTCTTATGCAGCTAGAATTTGCTCTATCTCGCAATCTCCCCATCGCGATTCATTCGCGAAATGCAACCCAAAGAATCATAGAACTCCTCAAATTTTATAAAGGAAGGCCAATTTCTGGGGTTTTTCATTGCTTTTCCGAGAGTCTTGAATTGGCCGAAGAGATTCTCAAATTCGAAGGGTTTTACTTGGGTATTGGAGGGGTTTTAACGTATAAAAATGCAGGGTTAGCAGAAGTCATATCCAAGATTCCCATCGAACATATTGTGCTCGAAACCGATAGTCCTTATCTTCCTCCTGTTCCTCATAGGGGAAAGCGAAATGAGCCATCATATACCCGTTTGGTAGCAGAAAAAGTTGCCGATATAAAGGGAATTTGTTTGGACGAAGTGGCTTTCATTACTTCACGAAACGCCGGAATGCTTTTTGGAGAATAAGAGTTAGGATGTAAGCCCAAACCGATCCCAAATGGTTTGTGGATTTGTTTACCACCAATTTGTATTTCTTTCCTTTTCAATAATGAGCCCTTCGAAAAACGCTCTTGCGTTCAATAGGACAAGTAAAAATCAAAAATTTAGCGATATTTGAATCGTTGTAATGAACCGTAAGAAAAAAATCATCACCCGATGCACATAGAACAAATTTATACTGGTTGTTTGGCGCAGGGCGCGTATTATATTCACAGTGGGGGCGAAGGCATAATTATAGATCCATTGCGAGAAGTTGGGCCTTACTTAGATCGATTGTCTCGAGATGGCGTGGTCCTTAAATATATTTTTGAAACACACTTCCATGCAGATTTTGTGAGTGGGCATTTGGATTTAAGTGCTAAAACACAGGCTCCGATTGTTTTTGGCCCATTGGCGAATCCATCCTTTCCCTGCATTATTGCGAAAGACGACCAGGAGTTTTTGGTGGGTAAAATTCGCATAAAGGTTTTGCATACTCCAGGCCATACCATGGAAAGTAGTTGTTATTTATTGATTGATGAGCAAGGAACCCCCCACAGCCTCTTTTCTGGTGACACCCTATTTTTGGGTGATGTCGGCCGCCCTGACTTGGCACAAAAAGCCATTGATACAAGCCAAGAGGAATTGGCAGGTATTTTATACGATTCCTTGTTGAATAAAATTATGCCTTTGCCCAATTCAGTTATGGTTTATCCTGCCCACGGCGCAGGTAGCTCTTGTGGTAAAAACATGATGAAGGAGACCATGGACAGTCTTGGGCATCAAAAAGAAATGAACTACGCTTTAAACCAACCCACAAAGGAAGCTTTTGTTGAAGCGGTATTGGACGGATTAATGCCTGCACCGGCGTATTTTCCAATGAACGTATCTATGAATAAAAAGGGGTACAATTCTATGGATGAAGTGATGGGTAAAGCATTGCGGTCTTTGGGAGTGGAAGCGTTTGAAATGGTGGCTGAACGAACCCAATCAGTTATTCTTGACACCCGCTCACCCGAGGAGTTTGCCAAGGGATTTATTCCCAGAAGTATAAATATCGGTATTGATGGACAATTTGCGCCTTGGGTGGGATCGGTTATTGCGGACAGTGAAAAGTCCATTTTGTTGGTTACTGCACCTGGCAGAGAGGTTGAAACAATAACCCGTCTTTCTCGGGTTGGATTTGATTGTGTTTTGGGATACTTACAAGGGGGATTTGATACGTGGATATCGGCTGAGAAAAAAATAGACCGCGTAAACCGCATAACCGCCTCACAATTTGCTGCTGAATTAGCAATCGGAGAAAGCGTAGTTATCGATGTCCGAAAAGAGGCTGAATACCGGGGAGAACATATTGAAGAAGCCTTCAATAAACCACTAGACTTTATCAGCGACTGGGTTCAGGGAATTGATTCCCAACGCCCATTTTTTATGCATTGTGCTGGGGGCTATCGCAGCATGATTGCCGCATCTATTTTGAAATCAAGGGGCATTCACAATTTCAAAGAAATTGAGGGTGGTTTTGGCGAAATTGCCAAAACCACCGCACCAAAAACCGATTTTATTTCCCAAAGCAAATTACAGAAAACATGATGTTTTCGGAAATGCAACGCAGAAATCAATCAATCAATGGTTATCGTTTGAGCAAGGAGTAATTGAATATGCCCCAGCGGTGCAAGCGGTATCGTATTGATACCCAAATGCATCCCAATCCATAGACCGCGCTGTCTTTAAGATTTATTGAACTTGCTCCTGGAAAATACTTGGTGGGGCAGCTAATCTCACCTATGCTAAAGTTGGCATTTACACACTGGGCAATTATTTGGTTGTCAAATAAGAAATGATTGGAATTTTTTTCCCAGGGGGTATTCTCTAAAACTTCACGTGAAAAAGCCCTGTAACCACTGTGGTATTCTGACAATTTTTGATTCATTAGGATATTTTGAATCAAGGTGAGGATTCTGTTTGAGATGTATTTGATCCAAGGCATTCCCCCTGCTATGGCCCCTTTTCCCAAAATGCGAGAGCCGACAACTACAGGGTAGATATCGCTAGCCAAAAGGTGAGCCATCGCCGGAATCAATTTGGGGGTATATTGGTAATCGGGGTGCAGCATGATAATGATATCTGCCCCCAATTCTAAGGCTTTGCGGTAGCATGTTTTTTGATTTCCGCCATACCCTAAATTTTTTTTGTGCCGAATCAAATGTTGTATTCCCAAGCGTTTTCCAAGCACCAGGGTTTCATCGTTTCCAGCATCGTCAACCAGCACCACATCGTCTACAATATCAAATGGAATCTCACGATAGGTTTGTTCTAGGGTGAGTGCCGCATTGAACGCGGGCAATACAACAACCACTTTTTTTCCTTGAATCATACTGCGAAAATAGGGCTTTGCAAACGGAGCAGCACAGTCGGTGGGTTGGATGGCGATTTCTTCGGCAGCCGTTCATTAAACTTAATGAAGCCAGGAAAGTACAATACGGAGTTGACTTACCCATACAAGCATATTCAATAGGGGTGGGTCTAGCATGAGTTCAGCGCTTTCTAATTTGGCCAGCAACAATCCGTTGGGAATGATTAACCATACATTGGCGGTGCCATGGGCCAACATTTTGGTTCCGATTGATTCGGTGGCTTCCGGAAAATAGCAATTACTCCGCCGAAAAAATGACAAACTATACAAGTTCGATATCAAACGCAAATTATACCAGCCAAAGTGTTTAATCAATACTGATAGTGGGCAAAACTTACCGTTTGTAATACATATACAGTCCAGCTGTCCAGCCCATAAATTCAGGCATCTCATACTCATTCTGTACGTTTAAATTGCCAGAGTTCAGGTTGTATTTCTCCCAAAATTTGCCGTTTTGATTGTATTGATTTTCGACACTGCCCAAAAATGATTCTAGTAAGGTTTGTCGTGTTGAGCAGAATAATCGGGTGTATTCAGGACGGATTTTTGATATTGGGCCCCACAATTTGGGATCTAGGGTTTGTTCTTCTTCGTCGGCTGGAACCAACCCTAATGGGGACCTTCGAAATATTGGTCTACTGGGAATCATGCAGGAGTTGAAAAGGCTGTAATTGTGGCTGTAATTGTAGATCCCTGCTGCTGCAAAATGGGTTAAACAAGGCCATGCATTGGGACTATTCCACTGTGTTTTCCACACAACACGATTCGAAACAGGAAGGCAAGGTATTACCCCGAATCTAGTAATCAGTGTATCACACAAAAACAAGAGTGCCAATGTTGATTTCCGATTTTGTTTGGCTAGTTTGGTAAAATAGGGCATAAATTGCGCAGCACCCAGAACGAAAGTTTTTTTATTGTTTAGCAAGTCAAAATCCCAATACAATCCTGTGGATTTGTCGTAAAGAGTTTTATTCATTGTTTTTTTTCGCTGGAGCGCAGTTTTTTTCCAGGCCTTAGAAATGTATTTTTCGCCCAGAATTGCATAGCCCCTTGCAAGGGTTAATTCGCCCATATATAAGAGGCAGTTTAGGTCTAGTGCGGCAATACTTTCACAGCGCGCATCAAAGCGAGGGGTAAAGTCCCACCCGCTTTCTGCCTCAGCCAACATGTGTTTGCACAATGTTTGTCCTTTACTTTGTCTTTCTCCTTGGGCTCTAAACACACTGTCTTTGGTTTCTTGTTTTAGCAGGCTGTCAAATTCAGTTCCCAACCGCTGCTTCAAAAAACGAGAAAATCGTTGAAGGTAAACTTCATCTGCATTTTGTCCGTAATGATTTAGGCCATATTGCAGGGACAATCTCGCTTTTACTATTCGATCGGTTTGGGTTGTTTTTTTTAGTGGATTACTGCCAAGCAAATCTTGGGCGATATGTTCGTTTTTTTCATGCACAGCATGCATTCTGTCATCAAGTATCAAATGGACGCTTGGATGGACTGGTTTGTGTGAACCTGAAATTTTTGAAAATCGAAGGGGTAGCATTGTTGTGAATCGATTTTCCATCCACCAGTAATGTTCTTTTGCTACCGCATCCAATGCAGACCGAAGCCAATTGGTATCCTTGGTGCGACAAAAAATATCCATCACCATTTCTGACAATAAAGGGGGTTGAGATCGGTTGCACATCGAAAATCGGTTTGCATTGGGAACAAATCCAAATCGATTTACCAGGTAAATGAGGTTGTTACAATTGTTTATCGCTTGGATTAACTGTGAAGAATCGGCAGATGTGAGCAATCCTAGATTGATAAAATAGCTATCCCAATAATACATCTCAGCAAACAAGGTATTTCCCCTAAGGGTTGGTGTTGTGTAGGGGTAGGGTAGACCAATATAGTCGGCAGAATCTCGGGGCAAGAAGTGCAATGTGTTTCGCCAGTGTGTGTTATAATGCCCAATGGCCGATGGCTTTGTTGCATACGATGGAGAGTCTGTCATGCCATTAGAATTGGATGGGTAGTTTTCAGCCCCTATTTCGTTGGGAATCGCATAAAAAAATACGGTAAATACCATTGAAAAAAACAGGTGAATAAGATTGAATAGCTTGTGGTTTCGTTTTTTTATTCGGTATCTATTATGCTGACACATTCAACAAAAATAGGTGTCTTATTACTTGATTGGATATCGAAGAATTGGGGTATCTCTTATTCACGGGGTTTTACCCACAAATCGAATTTTAAGGGGCCACCACAAAAACACAATTGTTTTTTGCTTTAGAGGAAGGATTGGAAATTTTTGACTATATTTGGTTCACTATGTCACTATATTTTATTTTTGCGGGATTATTGATAGTTCTGTCATCGATCGTTACAATTCAACAGGGGTCTGTTGCAGTGATTACTATGTTTGGCAAATACAGCCGCATTCTCAATCCAGGATTTAATGTTCGCGTTCCTTTCTTAGAGGTAATTTACCGAAAAATATCGGTTCAAAATAGAAGTATTGAACTCGATTTTCAAGCCATTACACAAGACCAAGCAAATGTCTATTTCAAGGCGATGTTGCTTTATTCTGTGTTTGATAACAAAGAAGATACCATTAAAAACGTGGCATTTAAATTTGTAAATGACCGCGATTTTATGACCGCGCTGATTCGTACCATCGAAGGATCTATTCGGGGTTTTGTAGCCACCAAAAAACAGGCCGAAATTTTGGCACTCAGAAAGGAAATTGTCGAGTCTGTGAAAGAAGGAATCGATTCTGTTCTAGAATCTTGGGGATACCACCTCATCGACTTGCAGTTGAACGACATTACGTTTGACGAGGTGATTACCAAATCTATGGCACAGGTTGTGGCATCCTCTAATTTGATGGCAGCAGCGACCAATGAAGGACAAGCATTGTTGATTACCAAAACCAAAGCCGCTGAGGCTGAAGGCAATGCCATAAAAATTTCGGCTGAGGCTGAGCGTGTTGCCGCCCAAATGCGTGGAGAAGGGATTGCCCTTTTTCGAAAAGAAGTAGCCAAAGGGATGAGCGATGCAGCCTTGGAAATGAGAGAGGCCGATTTAGATTCGTCTTTTTTATTGTTTAGCATGTGGACAGAGGCGATCAAAAACTTTGCGGCTGATGGCAAGGGAAATGTTATTTTCTTAGACGGTTCTACCGACGGGATGAATAAAACCCTTAAAGAGATGATGGCCATGAACCAAATAGAGCCAAACAAAGGGGGTAAGAAATAGTGCAAGAGACACAGTGGGAGAGTAGTCCAGATCCCAAATTTGGCAAGCAGCGTGGTATTATTGGAGACAACGACACAATTCGTCTTTTTTCCATTAAAGATGTGTCTCAACCCTTAGAAATTCCGTTTATCAACAACGCCGTTGTAAAAGCAGGATTCCCATCGCCTGCCGATGATTATCTTGAAGAAGAGATTGATTTAAAGAGGCTGATGATAAAACATCCTGCTTCTACGTTTACCATTGAGGTAACGGGAGACTCGATGAAAGATGCCTTTATTTCCGATCCAGCCAAATTGATTGTTGACAAATCGCTGAGACCTCAAAATAATGATATTGTATTGGCTATTGTAAATGGAGAGTTTACTGTAAAGTATTACCATGCTGAGCAAAATACGATAACACTATACCCTGCGAATGAAAAATACAAGCCCATTCCGATTACAGACGGAATGACATTCTCGGTCTTTGGGGTAGTGACCTTTGTAATTATTGAAACCAGAAAAATACATTGTGTTCGCCCTCGTAGATTGTAATAACTTTTACGCGTCGTGTGAACGATTGTTTCAGCCAAAGTTGGAGGGACTGCCCATTGTTGTCTTAAGCAATAATGACGGATGTGTTATTGCAAGAAGCAATGAAGCAAAAGCATTGGGAATTAAAATGGGCGCGATTGCATTTGAAATTAAGGAACTAATTGAAACACACCAAGTGCGTGTATTTTCTTCGAATTATGCGCTATACGGTGATATTTCTTCAAGGGTAATGGCAACATTGGGTACTTTTAGTCCACGTATTGAGGTTTATAGTATTGATGAAAGTTTTATTGATCTCACGGGATTTGGAAATCTAGAATCCTATGCCCAGGATATGCGTGAAATGGTAAAACAGAATATTGGTATTCCTACCTGTGTGGGTGTTGCAAGCACTAAAACCCTTGCCAAGGCTGCCAATAAGTACGCCAAGAAAAATGCTGCCAACGGAGTATTTGTAATAGATACTGAGGCCAAAAGGGAACTTGTGCTGAAGTGGATGGAAGTTGGTGATGTTTGGGGAATTGGGAGAAAATTGGGCAAATGGATGTTGGCCAACAATATAACGACTGCTTGGGAATTGGCCAATGCCGATAAATCATGGATAGGTGCTAAGATGGGTGTCATTGGACTTAGAATGTTGAAAGAACTCAATGGAATTGCTTGTATAGCACTAGAAGAATATCCATCCTCGAAAAAACAAATATGTACTTCTCGTTCTTTTGGTACCAAACTGCAAGAGTATGGACCCATTTCTGAGGCTGTTGCCACCCACGTAAGTCGTTGTGCCGAGAAATTGAGAAGACAAAAATCATGTGCGGCACAGCTCACAATTTTCATGCATACAAATTCCTTTAGAGCCAATGATCCGCAGTATTATGGATCTATTTCTATTGCATTGACACCTGCAACAAATGATACAACAGAATTGATTAGATACGCTTTAGTTGCATTGAAAAGCGTATTTAAGGAGGGGTATAATTACAAAAAAGCTGGTGTTATTGTAAGTGAAATTGTATCAGAAAATCAGATTCAACAGGTCTTGTTTGACAGTCGGGCAGACCGTCATAAATACAGTAAATTAATGAATGTAATGGATCAGATCAATGGCAAAATGGGTAGGGACAAGGTGAGAATTGCATCCGGCGGATTTGCGAGAAAATGGAAGTTGAGGCAAGAAATGAAATCGCCCAATTTCACTACGAATATGGGTGAAATTCTGAGTGTTTCTAATTAGTTCGTGCATAAAAATCGCATGACTATCTTGCATTTTATTATGTATGCCGCGAAATGAAAGTGGAAAGTTTAATGGGTAAAGGACTTACCGGGGTCAACGTGACCCATAGTAGCAATGTTCAAGTGCGGCCTTTGTGCGAAATCTACCTATTAAACCCTTAACCACTCGCGTACTTTTTTACGCGGGGATTCATTACCCAAAACCAAAGAGGTGCCAATAAACTCAATACCATCATGCCAGGGTATCCAGTGGGCATTTGGGGTGCAGCATCAATCGATATGAGTGTTTGATATTTTTTATTTGATTTAAAATGATGGTCTGAGTGCCTCGAGAGCTCAAACAATATTAGTCGACCTACCAGATGATTGCTATTCCAAGAGTGTTGGGGCTGCATAGTTTCATAATGACCCGAAGCGGTTTTTTTGCGCATTAATCCATAATGTTCGATGTAATTGATGGTTTCTAAAAACACACCACCAATCAGTGCGGCCAACCAAAACGAAAACACAGCCCATCCACCAAAAATCAATCCCAAACCCAGTAAAACAGCAATTTGAATACATTGGAATCGCAACATTTCATTTTCCCAGCCCAATATCCATTTTCCTTCGCGCCGCAACCTTTCGATTTCTATTTTCCATGATGATACCCAAGTTTGAAACATTGAACGAAACCAAAATAGGTATACCATTTCATGCATACGCGCAGTTGAAGGGTCTTTTGGAGTAGCCACATGCTTGTGATGCCCCCGATTGTGTTCAATAAAAAAATGCATATACAGCGAGCTGCACAACAACATTTTGGAAAAAAATTGCTCAATTTTATGATTTCGATGACCCAATTCGTGCGCCACATTGATACCGAAACTTCCGCACAATATACCCATGGCCATCACCTTTCCAAACCATTCCCACCCAGATATATTTTGATTATTTTGCATTAGAAAGCAAAACCAAAAAATAAATAGCCATTGAATGGGTACAATTATATAAAGAAGAAAATCATAAATGCGGTCTTTGGCACGGAGCGCCAACTGCTCTTCATCAATATTCGATTGGCTTGCCCCCAAAACCAACTCAAACATCGGAATTGCACCAAAAACAAAAAAAACGGCAAACCAAGACCAAACATCGTTGTATAAAAAAGAAACGCCAACAGCGATACCGGGTATAAACGTGGTTAAATATTTAAATGCTGTTATTTTCATCAATTACCAAAACGAATATAGTTTTTATCTTTCGTAAATGGCCTATTAGAGATTTTTTGAATAGACATTTGTTTTGTATATTCGATGGTTTAGACCTGTGACCATTTTATCTCACGTATTCAAATTTTTTCTTGAAACAATCTACTATTGCAAGATTCTATTGTCAATTTGAAAGAAGAAAGGGTTATACTTTTTGATGGAGTTTGCAACCTATGTGATGGCGTTGTTCAATTTATAATTGCGAAAGATAAAAACAATAAATTCAAATTCACTTCATTGCAGTCATCAACTGGACAATCTTTGCTTGCAAAGCTAAATTTACCTACTGATTCTTATACATCAATCGTATTAATAGTGGGCGATCGTTATTTTTTGAAATCTACGGCTGTACTTCGGGTGTTGAAAGAGTTGGGAGGGTTTTGGAAACTATTGTATATAGGGTCTATTTTCCCCAGGCCCGTAAGGGATTTTTTCTATGACTTAGTTGCAAAGACGCGGTATAAATTATTTGGCAAAAGAGAGCATTGTAAAATTCCGACCAATGACATCCAACACAAGTTCTTAGAATAGCTTTTAGGTCAAAATACCAGTACTTCTTTATTACAAGAACAAACGGCCCTATAAGGTTAATTATACACTCTTTGATTTCACAACAAGAAACAACCAAATTTTGGTTTCCAATTCAATATTTATAATTTGTAGTGATGGATTGTGAATTACTATGGAGCCGCAAAAAATATATATGCATTCAGTATCATGTAAAACACAGCGGGTAAAGCAATCCAGATAGTATCCCTTAGCTTTAATCTCACGATAAAACCGCACAACATAAGAAGGCTTAGTCCCAAGGATGAAATGTTTAAAATTAAGTCAACGGGTAAAACCTCTTGGAAATAAAAAAAAGGTTCTGGACCAAATTTTAGTCCCAGCAACAAACCAGTTGCTCCTAAGAACTCTAAAATGATGACCAATAAACCGATTTTGGATAAGTTAAAACGATTAAACTCGTTTTTCATGTGGGGGTTTATGAAATAGGAGGCCACATAGGCATAGAATGATAAACTAGATATAAGAATACAAATTGTGTGGATCTTCATTCTGGAACTATTGACCCGACGGGGGTGAGCTTGGAACCACCGGTTGGTAGAAGAGAATCGCCATCAACAATCTGGAACTCCAGCGTTTAGCAACCATCGCAGCGGGGACCAGAATTCAATGCAATAAATACGGACAAAATCAAAAAGACCAGCGAGGGTATAAATTTAACCAAGGAATTTTTAATTTTGAAATGAAAATATTGAGCAGCAATCATAAACATGCCCATAAGTATGGCGGATATTTGAACCAGTGTAGGATGCCAAAAAGCTGTTATAAGCAATGTGGCCAGAGCAATTTTAGAAGCGCCAACAAAGTTGCGGGTTAAATCATTTAATCCAAATTGTTTAAATTCTTTGACTACGTTATGGTATCTAAAAATCCAAACATAGATTACCGACAGACCTAAAATCATTTGTGCAAGAAATAAAAAGTGCTCCATTTTTTATATTTGTTTTGTGTAGTGAAATTTTGGAAATACGCGATGTTTTGGACAGAAGGCATTGGTTTTTAAACGAGTAAATTCAGTATTGACAAATCGAAAATTGACTTATTATCCCGCAACTTTCTTTATCTTTTATTTTATTTGTCCCCTAAACTTTTTTTGAATTTTTTTAATTTATGGACTTACCAAATTTACACTAATATTCAGGTATAGCGGGTTGGTCAACTGATTCGTCATAAAATAGGGTGCATCGCTTGCGAGTCCAAAGGCGCGATAAATTTCGCGATCATCATCCAAACGATCTACATTATATCGATAATTGATACGGTATCCAGCTTGAATAGACATCCATAAAAAATCCTTAATTGAAAATTCATACACCATTCTCAAACGAATTTCACCCCTGCGAATTTCGGCTTTCTCGTCGCGCAAATTTAAACCACTTGCATCGTTCGAACGCCATAAGCGATAACTCTGGCCTTCCAACTCATAACCCGCAAAGAGCATATTGCGGCTGTTGAAAGTGCGCCTAACGTGGGCTCGGGCGGGGAACAAAATTTCTGTACCCCATTTATTGGCAATGTCTGTTGAATTGTAAAAAATAATGGGGATGTAATTTAATTCTCCAACCCGGTAGGTTCTGGCAACACCCAACCCCCACTGTTTTTTCTCTCCAGTGCGCTTGCCATATATCAAAGCCCCGGAATATTTTGTATACCTTAAGGGCATAAATTTCCCAAATTGATAATCTCCATTCAAATCAGCCGAGCCTTGAAACAATAAAAATTTTACATCATCAAGGGGCTTAAAAAGTGTGGTATTGATCCCCATTGTTCTCAAACCATTGTCGCGCAAAGAAGTGAGCATTGGATTTTTTAATGCATCCGGGTTTTCAAATTTATAGCGTTGCTCCCAGTAATTAAACCCCATCTGCCATACCAAATTTGTTTTTGATATTACCGGAATATTACACCCCAATCGAATACCGTTGGATGAAAGTAATTTTGCACTTTCTTTCATCGAAACATTGGCCAAATTTTCTGGTCTAAATGTATCTGCTGTCATGGTGTAGCCCATTTGATAATCGTAACCGACGCTAATGAGCTTAGCTGGGCTTAGACCTTCAATTTTTGGACTACAATAGCGCTTGGCACCCTCGGCGGCAAAACTTAAGTCATCGTATTGACTAAAATCCTCTTCTGCATCAATGATTGCGGGTGCAACTGATGAGTCGGTTAAATTTTTGTCGGTCTGTGCTTGAAGCGCATTAACTCCAAAAAGGGCACTCGCCCAAACCAATAGTAAAATTCGACACCTTCGCGCTAAATAATAGAACTTCATGGCTTATTTTTTTACCACCAAGCGCTTCCAATTATCGGTCCTACCCAAAGCCGAAACACCAATATAACCCCGTATGTCTAATGTATTTGCATTGGTCATTTTGATGAAACAACTATATGTACTTCCATTCAAAGGATCATAAATTGTACCATCTGCCCATTCATCGTTTCCTGTGTAGGTAAAATCCTTGAGCATTCTGTACCCTTTTAACGGTATCTTTTTCATACTTGGATCGGGATTATTTTTATCTGTTTTGGGTAGATTGGTAACCGGATCGATGGGTTCTTTTAACCAAACAAACTTACCGTAGTATTTCGAGCCAATTTTTTCAATTTTTACTCGCGCTCGACCATTACTGGGCTCCCAAACACCCAAAAGGCGATCACCTCCTTCTTGTTGAACAAATGCAGTAAAAATGCCAGTCACCATAACCAACATCAGGGAGAAAATGATTTTTTTCATAGATATGTTATTGTATTAATATTTGTTACAAACCAGTCATTGCTCCATTGCTGGAAGGTAGGATGTGTGTTTGATGTGCAGAATAACAAACCAAAAAAGGGATGGATGTATGTTGTGTAGGTACTTTCCAAGTAGCTATTTTCTTAGTTGTGTGTTAATTCAAATTCAAAATCACATTTGAAGTTTAAATCAGTCTCCAAATCCTTAATTAAACTTCCATCAATAATAAGGTAAAATTGTTTCTCACCAAAATAATCTTCGAATGTAACTTCTTTGGAAACAGACAAATTTGCCATTTTGGTTCCGGGTTTCACCGGATTTAAAAAAGCCAATTCTTTCATTCGCAAATCAGCATTATCACTGGCCAAACTCATCACAAAACTACCAAAATCGTCAAAATTTGATGAATCTGTTGATTTGATTGTTGCTGATGTTAGCACAGCGTTGTTGATTTTAACACCCTCTTTATATTTCGCACCTAAAATGGCTTTCAAGTCTATTTTAACAGTGGACTGGAAAAGGTTTGGACCTTCATACAAAGGACCAGTCATTGAGAAAGGAACATCCTTTAGAGTAAATGTAGTTTTTTCACCCCCGCCACCGCAAGCAGAGAATACTAACATGATGGCAGCAGTTATTGTGTAAATAAATTTTTTCATCTGTGCAAACTTATGTTTTAAGTATCGTTATTCATAAAAAAGGAATAAATACATGTAAAAAGCGCTGAAAGTATTGCTCTATAAAGCGGAGTATTTATTGTGTAAGGGGGATTCTAACTGAACGATTCAATCAATTGATATAATTTCATTTATTTTCTACACTGTTTTTTCTTATGTTAAAATGGGCGTAATGCAGCGGAGGCTCAGCCGAAGTCCAATGAAGCCCTTTGAATTGCTATATTTTTTTGCGATAGAGGGATTTGTCGGGGACTTTCGTCTCGCAAATTTTCCGCGAACGCTGGGGCTAAACGTTATTAGATTACAAATCGAACATTCAGGGCAAATTCCACATAGCGACTTCATATTATTGTATCTTTTACAATAATATTATATCTTCGTTTGCCGCCCGCAGGGCGACAAACTGCTTTTGAAAACACAACTACGCTTTTCTCAAACCCTTTTCGTACTGGTAATCACCATATTCACTTGCATAAATACTCAAGCACAAACTATCAAAGTAGGCAGCGGCAGCTATACCAAGACCTTCCCGGGTACCGATGTCGCAGGCAGAAACGGATATCCCTCCGGCACCCCCTTCCTCATCGATTCGCTTAAAAATAAACCCGTACCCACCAACGACTGGTGGTCGGCCAAAGTGAAAAATGCCCACTGCGACAACCTTTTCAACTACCCACTCACCCTAAAAACTGTGAATGCCGGATTGGTCACCTCGTACATTCCGTGGGGCGTTATTTCCGACATCGAACCCATTACCACCGGCGTTACATCGCTCAACCACAGCGCACCCTATATATCACATTATTCCGATTGGCTCGTCACCATCGAATGGAAAAATGGCGGACATCGGCTCCAAACCACAGTGGGGATGGGTATGCCCTTTATTTATTACCAAAAAGACAGTGCCGACGAAGCAAACATCAAGATCAACAGTGGCACTGCCACCATCGTCAATGAGAAAATCATCATCGAAAACGCTTATAATGGCGCAGATTTCGTGGTGTATGCGCCAAAAGGAAGCAAATGGGAAAAAAACAACAGCACCTATACCTCCAAACTCAACGGCAAAAATCATTGGTCGATGCTCATGCTGCCCCAGAACAGCGCCCAACTCAGCGCCCTCGCTGATTCATTTCAGCGCTATGCCTATGTAGAACCCATTAATACACAAGCGTCATTTAAATTCAACGATAAAAACAGCACCGTTACCACCGAATTCAACATCCAAACCAAGGTCCATGAGGGCAAAGACTCTCTTCCATTGGTTGGCCTGTTACCCCATCATTGGTCGCGCAGCACCCTTTCCACCAAAGATTTTCTCAGCTACAACTACAGCAGCATCCGAGGCGCACTCAAAATGATCGCAAGGAACAAATTCACCGTTTCACAGACCTTCAAAGGCATCCTCCCCACCTTGCCGTATGTGGATTTTCTGAGCGATGGCTTCGATCCCGCAAAACTGCAGCAGAAAATCAATGCACTAGAATATGAAGGACTGGCCACCTGGACCGATTCTTACAACGAAGGACAGGTGATGAATCGCCTCATCCAAACTGCCCGTATTGCGCACGAAATGGGAGAAGACGCATCGGTCATGCACATCCACAAAACCATCAAATCGCGCTTAGAAAACTGGCTTACCCACAATCCGGGCGAAGTGGCTTTCTTGTTTCATTACAATAAAACATGGTCGGCCATGTTGGGTTATCCGGCGGGACATGGCCAAGACAACAACATCAACGACCACCATTTCCATTGGGGATATTTCATCCATGCAGCGGTGTTTTTGGAGGAGTTTGAACCGGGATGGGCCAAATCGTTTGGCGACATGATCAATTTGTTGGTTCGCGACGCAGCCACTACCAACCGCAACGACGATCTTTTTCCGCATTTGCGAAACTTCAACCCCTATGCCGGACACAGTTGGGCCAACGGATTTGCCACCTTCCCTCAGGGAAACGACCAAGAATCCACCTCAGAGAGCATGCAGTTTAACTCATCGCTCATTCACTGGGGCGACATCACCCAAAACAAAGCCATCCGTGACTTGGGCATTTACCTTTATTGCACGGAGCAGTCGGCCATCGAAGAGTACTGGTTTGATATCAAGCAGCGCAATTTTGCCAAAACGCAGCAGTACGCATTGGTATCTAGGGTATGGGGCAACTCCTACGACAACGGTACGTTTTGGACCAACGATATCGCAGCATCCTATGGCATTGAACTGTACCCCATTCATGGCGGATCGTTCTACTTGGCGCACGACACGGCCTATGCCACAAGGCTCTGGAAAGAGATGGCGAAAAATACCGGTATTTTGACCAATCAGGTCAACGACAACCTTTGGCATGATGTATATTGGGAGTTCTTGGCTTATACGAACCCAGCAAAAGCGATCGAATTGTATAACAGCAACCCAAGCCGCAACCTCAAATTTGGTATTTCTGATGCCCAAACCTATCATTGGCTGCACTCGCTCAACGCACTCGGACGGTTAAATCCCACAATCACCGCAAACCATCCGCTGGCAATGGCATTCTCCAAAGGCAACAAAACCATCTATGCAGCCAAAAACAATGGCAACGACACCCTAAAAGTGACCTATTCGAATGGATACATTTTTACCGTACCGCCCCGCAAACTCAAAACCAGTCTTGACAGCGACATCAAGGCGCACATCAGCAGCGACTTCGCACAATTGTATAAAGGCAGTTCGGCCAATATTTACTTTGACACCCTTAGTGTTCAGCCTGATTCTATCCATTGGATGTTGGGCTCAAAGCGAATAAAAACTACCTATCAGCAACCATGGAACCTCGAAACCAGCGCACTGGATGCCGGAAAATATACGTTTTACGCCAAAATTTACCAGGGCGATTCGCGGGCGAACAGCAATTTGTTTTCCCTCGTCGTTGGCGAGCAAATCCCTTACAACAAAGCCGCCGCTGCAATTCCCGGCAACATACAAAGTGGTCTATTTGATCAATTTGAAGGCGGATCTGGCCAAGGCATTGCCTACATCGATTTCAGTCCTACCAACCTCGGCAATTTTAGAACCAATGAAGCGGCCGACGTAAGCAACAATCCCCAAGAAGGGGCTATACTCACTTGGATTGATGCGGGCGAATGGACAGAATACACGGTCAATGTGCAGCAAGATGGCTTATACGATTGTTCTTTGCGATATGCCAACGGCAATACAGGCATAGGCGGTAAATTCTCCTTGTGGCTTGATGAAAAGTTACTCACAAGCAATGTTTCCTTTCCAAGCACCGGGAAATGGGAAATTTTCGGGGCGGTGAGTATCAAGAACCTGCCCATGACGCAGGGTAGACGAATCCTCAAGTTCAGCTTCGACGATGGTGGCATGAACATCGGAAAGGCCCAATTCACCCGAACCGGGCCACTGTCCAAAGCCCTACCCATCGCCAAAGCGGGCGGAAACGTCTCCTACCCCAGCACTGCTGATAGCGCTAACTGTGATGGTACCAAGAGCATCGCAGGTTCTCTGGGCTATATAAATTACCAATGGACGCAGAAATACGGTCCGTCCAAACTCCTAATCAACAACCCTACCTCTTCCAAACCCACTTTTAAGAACCTTCGCAAAGGGGTTTATAAATTGCGATTGACTGTGAGCGATAGTGTCCACAGCGATTATAATGAGGCCTTCATTTTCGTTCAAGATGGGGGCAATATAGTGCCAGAGGTCACCATCAACAACCCTATTTCAGGAGCCACGCTCATCGAAAACCAGTGGATTACGGTTCAAGCTTACGCAGAAGATTTGGACGGCAGCATAAAACAGGTAAAGTTCTTGATCAATGGCGATTCAGTGACCACGGATACTTCAGCGCCATACGAGTATCGAATGCAAGTAGGTATCGGCAATTATACGGCGCAGGCAGAAGCCACCGACAACAGCGGAAACACCAGCAAAAGCATAGCCGTTTCCTTCTCTGGCTTTTCATTGGCTGGCAATTGGGTGTTAGAACCCGTGGCAAAATCATTGGCTGTAGGTCCTAGCGTCGCCAATCTTTCTTGGTGGAGCAACAGTTCCGCTGATGTGGTTGCGCGTTCTTGTCTGTTCGATGACATATACCAAATCAACAAAGATGGCAGCTTTCGCAACATCTTGGGCAGCAATACATGGCTGGAAGGCTGGCAAAACGCGGGTAAGGAAGGCTGTGGCTCACCGATAGCGCCCCACGACGGCAGTTTGCTGGGCAAATGGTATATAGATAGTTTGAATGGCCAATTGATCCTCGATGGCAAAGGGTTGTTTTTGGGATTGCCCAAGGCCACAAACAGCGGTGAATTGGGTAGCGGAAGCACAGTGCCGAACTTTCGCTCTTACCAAATTGGACTTACCGCAAATCGCTTAACCGCAGTAATCAATTACGGCGCAGGATTCTGGCAATTTCAAATGGTGAGAAACAGCGGCTCAGCCAAAACACAAACCCAATTACAGGGCGATTGGAGATTATTCCCCAACCCAAGTAGTCACATGGTGTATTTGGTCATGCCTGTTGAGAAATTCTCTTATAGGATCATTTCGCAAAGCGGTCAAGTGCTAATGGTAGGGAATGAAAAATCCATCAATATCGCGGGATTAAAAAATGGCTTGCACCACATTCAAATACAGACTACTTCACAAGTAAAAACCCTGCGATTTATCAAAGGACAATGGGAATAGCATTGGAGTGCCCGTTAGGCAGAGCGAGGTTCAGTTGAAACAGCAGGAGTATGTGGTTACGTTAAATTTGCAATGTTGCAATATCAAAATTTTTACTGTACTATTGAGGTATGAAAAAACTATACATATTGATATTTTGCTTGTTTGTAGTAGCTGGAATGATGGTAACATCTTGTGGAGGCGGTGCCGCTCCCACTGAACAATCTGAGTCATTTGAAATTCCAAAGAGTATTGAAATAGCAGAAGTTAAACTTTTGTCAGATGGCTTCAAAGTATCTTGTGCTTTTTTAAAGGATTTTGGATATATTAAAGTTAAAGGTAAATTAAAAGTGGAAGTTTACAATTGGAATATGAGTGACAATGTAGAATACTCAGACCCTGAAACTTATGATTTAGGAATAAAATTAGCAGAAGAAGAGTTTGATGTTGATCCTAATAAGTTAAAAAAAGAAATGATTGCCTATGAATTTGAAGGTAGAATAAAATCTGAAAATAAACCCAATAAGACCTATCTAACGGCAAGATTTACTTTTACTCCTGATAGTGATAAATCAGTTCATATTGTCTCAGGATCAAGTTATCAAACATTATAAATCATGGGGGCACAGTAATGAGATGTCCCAAGGCATCATATATTGAAATTCTTATGTTTCCGGCTCTTAAATGTAACAAATCACCAGAGAGCAGATTAAAGTAAGAAGCTTTAACATTCGTATTAATCTCAGGATTAAATTCAGCACAAGGTCAATTGGACACTTCAGGCTGCGTCGATTTTGGTGACTTGGAGTCCCGGGACACAAGCTCCTTCATGGAGATGTTAGTCCAAATGTTAAAAGATTGTCCAAGGCCTAAGAATTATTTAGGAAACGGGAATTTAGAATGAGATGCAGCACACCCAATTGGGTGGCTTTTTTATTTTCTTGGATGCAATGCATGTATTTTTTTTAACTTTTCAAATGAATTTTTTGTGTACACTTGGGTAGCGGAGAGGCTTGAATGTCCTAGTATATCCTTTATGGCCAATAAATTTGCACCATTATTGAGCATATGGGTCGCAAAACTATGGCGCAATACATGGGGACTTGTTTTTGCGGCATGGGAAAATAATTTGAGATAATGGTTTACCAAACGATAAATGTACATTGGATATAATGGTTGACCTTTCGCCGTCTGAAACAGAAATACACCCCCGTTGATTGCCAAATGTCTTTTCAGCAAATCAGAAGCCTCCGGATGCAATGGGATTATTCGTTCCTTATTGCGTTTTCCCAAAACACGCACATTATTGCGGTAAAAATCGACATCCCCAGGTTTCAATCCAATAAGTTCTGATAAACGCATCCCCGTGGTGTAAAACAACAAAAGAATTGTCTGGTCCCTGATTCCATCTTCAATTTCATTCCATGGAAACTGCGAAAATAAATTGTGTAAATCGGAGGATGGGATATCCTTTACCATCATCCTAGGCATTTTAGGCAAAGTAATCTTGGTGAATGGATCAACGCTTAACGATCCCTGTTTACGCAAGAATTTAAACCAACCCCTGATGCTAGAAATTTTGCGATGAACACTTCTTGGGCTGAGCTTATTTTGAAGATGTAATGCCATAAATCCCCGGATATGAATGGGTTTACAATGCAATAAATCTGTTACACGTTGGGAAGCCAAATAATCGGTAAACTGCAACAAATCATTTCCATATGCATAAACAGTATGGGTCGACATTCGCTTTGTTTTGGAAATATAATCCAAAAATTGCTGTTGATATACTTCCATTTGCTTGACCATAGCCGTAAAACGCAAATACTTCAAATTCTATTTATTTAACCAATGCTTGCCAAAACCTTTAATTCGATTGCAATTGGAGTGGGTAAACAATTAATTTCTAGGGTTGTTCTGCACGGTGGGTTATCGCCAAAGTATTCTGCCCATAGACGGTTGTATACCCGAAAATCATCTTTCATGTTGGTTAAGAAAACAGTTACATCGATTATACGATCCCAGCTGCTTCCGGCATCTTCTATAATCCATCTTACATTCTGGAACACAGAGCGGCATTGGATTTCAAAATCGTAAGCCACTATCTCGCCAAGTTCATTTGTTTCGACACCTGGAATTTTACTCTCGTTGCGAACTCGTGGGCCAACCCCACTCAAAAACAATAAATTACCCACCCGTTTGGCATGGGGGTATAATCCAACAGGCTCGGGGGCTTTACTGCTATTCATTGTTTTTTCTGACATAAAACAAAGGTATGAAAAATGCAATGCCCCTTTTGTTATTCCTGCGCATAAAAATAAGTATCTCCCGATGCATTTAAGGGTAAACTCACCAAATCCAGACACATCAAGCAAAGTGTTCTTCAAAAACAATTTTTTGTAGTGCAAGTTTCTCCAAAATTGGCTGATACCATGATTTCTCGAATGGGACCATAACACCCCTGTCCTTGCACTTACCCATTAAGAAAGTTTCAACGCCGATTGCCAGTGGCAAACCAACCGTTTTTGCCATTGCAGTTCGGTCACCGCCCTCTCCCAGAACACGCAATATAGAAAACCATTGCTTAGATTTGCCATTCAAATCGCGCAATACCAATTTGTGAACCATTACCACTTCGTCTATGTCGTTCGCTTGTAATTGCCATTTATCCAATAAAATATTTTCCAATATTTTTGCTGAATTGAGACCGGAAATAGATTCTCCAACTCTTGAAATATCCAATTCGAGGTACTGTAAATGACCGATAATATTTTCAAGATTGGCATCATCTCGAAGCAATTGAATGGTCCACTGCGAAAAATTCTTGACACCTGTCAACCATTGAAACCAATCTTTTCGGGTCTTTACCTGCAAGGGGACAGAATCATTAGAATTGGTAAAACCCCAATCAACCAAAACACTCCAAGCCTTGCAATAATTTTCCCGACGAAGGGTTCCACGAATCAGGGTTTTGGCATTGTTTAATCTGTATAGATCTTGATATGTAAGGCTATTGCGATTGGCATACACATCAAAAATACCCCATCTAGGTATGCTTATTTTTCTGGATTCTGCAAATACCCTTTGCGCATCAATACATTTGATATTCCCCTCCTCTTTCCATACACAGGGATCACCCTGTCCGGCCAAGACAACATTGCTTGGGTTCCAGGTGAATTTGTATTTCCAAGGATTATTGCCGCAACTTTCCTCAGAAACAAGTCCTCCACAATGGCTTTCGAATTCGACTACCTCCAGGCCTTCGGCCTGGGCCTTATCGAATAATCGGCTGGCAGACAAATGGTCTATTCCTGGATCTAATCCCAACTCATTCATAAACAATAATCCTTTTGCTGTTGCCTCTGCATCCAAGGAACGCATTTGCGCAGAAGTATATGAAGCTGTAAACAAATGGGCTCCATGAACCAAACAAATTTTTGCTACCTCAATGTGCAATGTTGGTGGAAGAATACTGACTACCAAAAAAGAGTCCGAAATGATACGACTTAGTTCAGAAGAAACCGATAAATCTACGATAGACAGTTCTGTATGGCTAGAGATTTCGAAAGAGGTCTGTAGACGGATAAAATCTTTATCGCAAACACGCAACTTCCAGCCCTCGCGGTCTGCAAAATTTCCCAAATATGAAATCAAAAAACCAGAACTTCTCCCAGCGCCCAAAATACTTATCTGTTTCACAATTTTCAAACCTACAAGAAATATTTAAGGAAACCTCAACCCAACAAAGTTCTTTGGCGCTTACATTCATACAACAACAAAGCCGCCGCAACAGATACATTCAAACTATCCACTTTTCCAAACATTGGCAAGCTTATATTCATTCCTTTCATACGCCAAAATTCAGAAACACCCGAATGTTCTGTTCCAACAAGAAAGGCTACTTTGCCCCGTAAATCGGTATCCCAAGCCACTGCAGACTCTTCCATGAAAGTGGTAAATAATTGAACATTATACAACTGAATTGCTTTCCAAACCGAGGCTGAATGTAAAAAAAATAAAGGCAGCGTAAAAGAACATCCCACACTATTTCGAATAACTTGGGGATGAAATACATCGATTTGATCATCACAAAACACCACGCCATCAACCCCAACAGCATCTGCAGAACGCAATAGCGCTCCCAAATTTCCGGGCTTTTCAACCGATTCTACGATCAAATAAAATCCATTTTCTTTAGGCTTCCATAGTGTTTGCATCGGTGGCATTACAAAAACTGCCAAGGCATTTTGACCTGTCTCACGCAATACCAACTTAGACCAAACTGCATCCGCGAGCTCTAGTTTCTCGCAAGCATTGGGCAATATATTGATTGCCAAAGCATCGAGAAGATTGGCCCATGTTATGTTTTTTGGATTAATGGCAATTTGTTTGATTTCGAAACCGCCCACAATGGCAAGCCGTATTTCATTCAACCCTTCAACCGAAAACAAGGCCTTTGAACGACGATTCTTAGACTTGTCTTGCAATGCCAAAATCTCCTTAAGCCAAGGATTTTGCATACTGCTTATGGTCTTGACAGTCATCTTATTGGTCAATCCAATGCGTTATTTTTTTTACCCGCATAATGCGGGCAACAACCAAACCAAAAATCATATTTGAAAAAATCAAGCCTGGTAGTCCCAAAAGATAATCGGAGAAAGTACCCATCGAAGATTTGCGTATTTCGTATATCAAAAAATCCAACTTACTATTTGAAATTAATTTGGCCTTACTGAAACCTTCTTTTATCTGTTCTATCATTATGGTTTTACTTTGGGAAACCAATGAAGCATCCACAAAGTTATACAACACAAAATCTGCGAAACTTCCAATAATAACGGCAAAAGAAACCGCCCTCAAGCAACTCAAAAGTGCCTGTTTGTAGAAATAGGTATTTTCTTCTGCCTTCTTGCGGTCTGACTGAGAACCCAAAATCATGGCAGCCAAAATGATTAAAAATGAGCAAAAAGTGAATATAGGTAAAAAACGATATTCCCAATGATGGGTTAGATAAACGATTATTTTGGCAACAAACAAAAAAAATCCTGCCAATATTCCTTGGTATACCGAAGGATTTGCAAAAAATATTTCAATTCTTTTAATCATCATTCTTCATGTAACACCCTTTCCGAATGGTCCCCAATACACAACCCTTCAATATTGCATTGGGGCTGGGCAAATTATAGGCCTTGCTTTTGTTCTGTTGTTCATTGGCTGAATATGATCCATCGATGCTGAAAAGGGTAAAATTTGCCTCTGCACCAACATAAATATCGTGTTCGGGCAGACCAAGAAAAGTTCGGCTTCCCTTGTATAAAAGAGGAATCCAATTTTCTGGGTTTTCATTTTCAAAGGCCTTACACATCATTGGAAAAACTTGTGCCAAGGTATTTGCGCCCCAGGCAGAATAATCAAATTCTATCTTTTTTGATTCAACATCTTCTGGATGGTGATTGCTAACAACCGCATCTAATGTTCCATCCAACAAACCCAAAAGAAGCGATTTACGGTCATTTTCACTGCGCAGTGGCGGCAATAATTTAAAATTCTCATCAAAGTCCAACAATGCTTCATCGGTATACAAAATATTCATAACGGGAACTGCCGCATAAATCTCCAATCCCGCTTTTTTGGATTCTCGAATCAAGGAGACACTCTCAGAACAACTAATTCCCATTACCCGCAGCGGTGTGTTGAGGTATTTGGCGATTTCAATATCAGCCAGTAATTCAATAGTCTCAGCAATGGATGGAATACCTTTCATTCCCAAACTGGCATTCAATATCCCTTCATGAATTATGCCATCTGGAGACAGGGCTTTCTGGTAAGGAAAATGGAGATAATTTAGAGAAAGCGATTGGGTGTACTGCATGATTTTGTATCGAAGACCTACTGAAGCACTGCACCGAATACCATCTGTAAAAGCAACAGCCCCCGCTTTGTACATTTCGTGTACTTCGGACATTTCTTTGGCGTCGCCCTGAATTGTCGCATGCCCTATTGGCAATATTTCTGCCCTTAGGTTACTACCAACCTGCAATACCTGGGCAATAACCGATTCGTTGTCGGGTTTGGGAGATGAACCACACAAAGCTGCAGCCTGAACAAACCCCCCCTGTTGTGCCGCATTTGCGTAGGATTGCAAACTTTCTTTCCAGGGCTCTCCGGGATCAGGACATACTCCAAACCCATCAAACCATCCTGCCGAAACATACGCACCCTCACAATCGATGAGTTCGCTGGCAGCCATACCCAGACCTTCGCCCAATGCCTCAATCAGGCCGTTTTTTACCAAAATTTCAACAACTTTGTCATGAAGACCATGTTTGGGGGAAAACAATTTGGCATTTTGCAATAACAGTGTATGACTCATGGTTGAGGAAGCTCTTTTCTTTTAATTTTTTCGCGGTACACAAGCAACGCAACTTCTAGTGCGAAGAAAAAGGCAGCAGCCCATATAAACAAGCGCCAAAGAACGTTTAATGCATCATTGTCTAAAATAGACTTAAGACTTTTTGATTGAAGGTGCTTCCACCTACCAGAAATGCCATCAAATCCCTTGGGCCAATTTTCTATACTGCGCAAATCAGACTCTGAGCGGGTATGGTTGAATGCCAATAGAATCGAATCAGACATTTTGGGCGACTTAAGGTAATAATATCCCGGTTTTGTGGGTTCGGGTCCGATATACATTGCTTTTTGACCGCTTGCATTCTGTTGCAAATCAACCAAATGTAACTCGCCCTTTGCGCTAAGCGAAGCAGCCCGTTCGTCGAAATCGATATCGGCGGGCAATGCCATAAGGGACTTGCTATGCATAATTCCATACAAACTGCGATCCCCAATTGCTTTTGAAGCAATTACCTGTGTGAATATGGGCAAAAACCAAGATGAATTCAATAGGTTTTGACTCCCTTTGCTAAAGTCACTCAGCCATAGCCAGTAACTTCCACTGCCTTGTGTACGATTTATGAATAGTGATTGCCCTCCCTCGAGTTGTAATACTGATTCAAAATCGGAAAGATCTTGTAATTCAAAATATCCTTCGATCGAAGGGAGTTGTGTTTTATCACTAAGTGACCCAGAAAAAATATTTTCAAAAAGTGGATGCGACAATCCCCCCATTGCAATGCGTTGTGGGGTGGCATTCCATTTTCCCCGAATATTACCTATAACCGTGTGCAATTCATTCGATACGGTTACATCCTTTAAAACCTGAATCACTGTTTTCCCATCAGACATGAATTGGCTTAATTTTCCTTGATCAGATACTCCCAATACGGGATTTCCAATCATTACCAATGCCTGACATTGACCCAACTCGACCTCCTTCATTGGAAAGCCAATTGGGTACTTTTTCAAAAGGGGTTGTGCCAAAAAAAAAGCATCAAATGCAGGGTGTGATCCAATTATTCCTACCTGCATTGACCAATCAGCAATGGGGTGAATCATCAATGTATTGTCATACGCAAACGCATCGGGTTCTAACTGCAATTGCAAAGGCTGGTGTAATTTATTGCTGGGCAATATAAACACAACATCTCTGACCGCCCTTGGCAAAAGTGTTATGGAACGAACCTGTAATGTATATCCTTCAGAGCGAAGTGACACTGAAGCATCCAATTCAGCATCACTATAATTTGCGATGCGCGCCACCAATTCATTGCCTTGATTATTCCCCTCCCATTGTGTTACGTACCAAGCAGAATCAATAGACAAATTCCCAGTTTGAATCCCCTGACTCAATCCAGGATTTGGTTCCAAATCGAATTGCACAAAATGCCAATCGATAGCTTTGTTTTGTGGCACAAGGGGTATATCTCCCAAGAAAGAGGTCTGGGCATCACTAAAAACGACTGCTGAAATAGGTTCAGCTGCTAGCTCCTTGCTAATGCCATCTACCTGTGTCAACCAGTCATTCCATTGAACCTGTTGGTCAACAACATTCAGGGTATCAATTATAGAAATGAGTTGGGATGGGGAGGTCCACTGTTTTAACAGCAATGGATCTTGGGTGAGCAACATCACCTTAGATTCTTCATTTAATGCGCCCAACATATCCCTCAACTGATTTCGGGCTTGTTCCATGATCAAACCCTCTTCATTGCGCACATTCATCGATAGTCCGTTGTCAAACAAGACCACTATCCTGTTTAACTGGGCCTTATTACTGCTATTAGTGTCTGTACAAGATGGCATCGCAAAAGCAAAAACCAAGCAAACAATGCCCAAACACCTAAAAAGCAAAACCAGCAGATGTTCGGTTTTCTTTTGGCGACGCGATTGTTGTAATTGTTGCGTTAAACGAAAAACCCCAGGGAAAAAAATAATCTTTGTTTGGTGAAATTGAAAAAGATGGATAAACAATGGAATGGCCAACAAAAGCAAGCCCCAAAGCATATTTTGTTGTTGAAAATGCATTAGAACAATCCGTTCAAGGCACCCTCTACTTGCTGTATAATTTCAGCAGCATCCGCCGGTTTCTCTTGAAAATCAATATCATCAACATTGAAAATCAACAATTTACCTTTGTAATTGCTAATCCAAGCTTCATATCTTTCATTCAACCGCTTGAGGTAGTCTAACCGAATAGAATCTTCATAATCTCTTCCACGCATTTGAATTTGATGAACCAATTTTGGAATACCTGCTCGCAAATAGATAAGCAAATCCGGGGATTCTATCTGATTGCTTATGGTATCGAATAAATCCTTGTAATTTTCATAATCACGGGTACTCATCAGGCCCATTGCATGTAAATTGGGTGCAAAAATATGAGCATCTTCATAAATGGTTCGGTCTTGAATAACTGTTTTCTTTCCAAGACGCAGCGCCTGAATATTTTTCCAACGCGCCTTGAGAAAATATACCTGAAGGTTAAAACTCCAGCGTTGCATGTCTTCATAAAAATCAGATATATACGGATTGTCGTCCATATCTTCAAGTTGCATATCCCAGCCATAGTGTTTAGACAACAAATGTGTAAGGGTGGTTTTTCCCGCGCCGATGTTTCCCGCAATAGCAATATGCTTAGCCATACTGCAATATTACATAGGTGAGGCACCCCGTTACTAATCATTGGCAAACAAAAGTTTTACACAATCGCAATACCCAATAAAAATGGGGGAGGTTTGAGAAGAAAATGGAGGTTTGGACGTAATTTCGCAGACAATTGATGAGTAAGTCTACAGCGAATTCCAAAATCCATGAATGGATTCTTTTTAGGCGCATCCTTGGATTGGCAAAATTCCAAAGACACTGGATTATATTGGCTGTTTTACTGACAATTTTGCAAAGCATTGTTACTGCTTTTCAGCCCTATATTTATAAAACAATCATCGATTCTGTTATTATTCCCAAACAATTTCAATTCCTAGACAAATGGGCTCTGTTTTTATTGGGATGGCTACTTTTACAAGCTGTTTTAGGATTTACAAATTCCTATCTCTCCGAAAGTATTGCCCAATCGGTAATTGTTAAACTTCGACAATATGTCTATGACCATTTGATCAGATTGAAATTGTCATTCTACGACAAAACCCCAGTTGGAACTGCCGTTACACGATCCATAAGCGATATACAAACCATTACCGATTTATTTTCAGCAGGGATTATTACCGTTGCAGGAGATATTGTTCAAATCGTTGTGATTTTGGCTTGCATGTTTTATATGGATACAACATTAACATTCATCACTTTGTCGGTACTTCCGATACTCCTTTTTGCTGCCAATCGATTTAGGAAGGGAATACGTGATACATTTCAAGATGTAAGAAGCCAAGTAGCCAGAATCAATGCTTTTTTACAAGAGCGAATTACAGGCATGCAAATTGTTCAATTGTTCAACCGCGAAAAAGAAGAAAAAAGAAGATTTGATTCAATCAATCAATCTCACCGCGATGCAAATATTCGAAGCATCTATTATTACGCCATTTTCTTCCCAATTGTTGAGGTTTTGGTTGCTGTCTGTTTTGCGATGATTATCTGGTACGGGAGTGGTTCTTTGGTAAAAGGAACCATCGAATTTGGAGAACTAACAGCGTTTATCATGTTCATAAATCTATTTTTTAGGCCCATTAGGGCCATTGCAGACAGGTTCAATAATATCCAAATGGGGATTGTCGCCGCTGAACGCATATTTAAACTCATTGATGATAATGAAAACATAGAGCATTCACCCGAAAAAAGATCCCCTATTTTAGAGGGCGATTTAAAATTTGAGGGTGTTTGGCTGGCATATCAAAAAGAGAATTGGGTACTAAAAGATATTTCTTTCCATTTAAAGGCCGGAAAAACAATGGCAATTATTGGATCCACTGGCAGTGGTAAAACCAGTATCGTCAGTTTGGTAAACCAGCTCTACACCCATCAAAAGGGAGAAATATTGTTGGATGGCCTGCCTATCCAAAGCATGAATATTGTTTCCGTCAGGCAGCAAATCGCGCTGGTTTTGCAAGATGTTTTCTTATTCAGTGGAAGCATCAACGACAATATTCGTTTGCATAGCGACAAAATTGACAGTCAGAAAATGATTGACGCTGCTCGCTCCATTGGCGCCTATTCATTTATCGAAAATCTGCCTGGCGGGTTTGAGTACAATGTGATGGAACGGGGAATGACATTGTCTTTGGGTCAAAGACAGTTAATTAGTTTTATTCGAGCCTTGGCATTTGATCCACGCATTATTTTATTGGATGAAGCCACCAGTTCTATTGATACAGAAACCGAGCAATTGATTCAACGTGCAATTGATCGATTATTGGAAAACCGAACTGCCATTGTTATTGCCCATAGACTCAGCACAATAGTCAAAGCAGATGAAATTCTGGTACTCGAAAAAGGGAAAATTATTGAACGGGGAACTCATGGCCATTTATTGGCAGCAGGAGGTCATTATGCAAATTTGCATTCCATATTGTACTAGGACCAAATTCGGTTTGCCAAAAATTTGTCACCCATGAGTATTTTTTTGATTTTATAATTTTTTAATCGCTTGCATCAAAACTTGAATTTGGTTGTGCAAAAAAAAGGCGGCCTTTATGGCCGCCTTTTTTGAAAAAATTCAATGAAAATTACTGTGCTTCCTCCTCGGCTTCCTCGTACTTGGCTGCCAAAAGTCGCTCGTATTCTTCTTTGGATCCGGTAATTAATTGATCAAACTTTTTTAAACCCGTTCCTGCAGGAATCAAATGCCCTACAATTACGTTTTCTTTTAAGCCTTTCAGCTCATCAATCTTACCAGAAATAGCAGCCTCATTCAAGACTTTGGTGGTTTCTTGGAACGATGCAGCACTCATGAAACTCTGGGTTCCTAAAGACGCACGCGTGATTCCTTGAAGAATTGGGGTTGCAGTGGCAGAAGATGCGTTGCGGTATTGAACCAGTTTCTTGTCTTGACGACGCATGGCACTATTCTCCTGACGTAAGTCTTTCAAACCAACAATCTGACCCGCATGCATTTCAGCACTATCACCCGAATCTGTAACAAATTTTTTGTCCCAAATATTGTCATTCTCTTTGCGTAAAGACCACCGATCAACGATTTCTGCTTCTAAAAAACGGGTATCTCCAGGATCAACAATTTCCATTTTTTGCATCATCTGACGAACGATTACTTCGATATGTTTGTCGTTGATGGTTACACCCTGCAAACGATATACCTCTTGAATACCATTCAAAACATAGCGTTGAACAGAGGCAGGTCCTTCAATACGCAAAATATCCTGGGGCGTAATTGCACCATCACTCAAAGGATGTCCAGCTCTTACATAATCACCATCGTGAACCAAAATATGTTTCGACAATGGCACTTGATAATGTTTCACTTCTTCATCTTTTGAAGTAATAATGATTTCTTGGTTACCCCGTTTGGAAATTCCATAAGACACCACACCATCAATCTCTGCAACAACAGCAGGATTAGACGGATTCCTTGCTTCGAATAACTCAGTTACACGTGGCAGACCCCCAGTAATATCTCTTGTTCGGGTAGCAGAACGGGGAATCTTTGCCAAAATATCACCCGCTTTGACAACATTGCCATTTTTGGCAACAAGAATAGCCCCAACTGGCATATTGAATATTTTGGTAACTTCATCTCCCCCCTCTACACGAAACTGAGGAACCATAGTTTTATCACGGCTTTCAATGATAACCAACTCGGAAAGACCAGTTTGGTCATCACCTTCTTCGCGCATGTTAACACCTTCAACAATATTTTCGTAAAGGGTCTTGCCATCAATATCTGAAATAATGAGTGTGTTGAAAGGATCCCAAGTACACATCACATCGCCTTTTTTTACTTTCTGTGCTTCTTTTACCAATAAAATAGCACCATAGGGAATATTGTAACTGGTGATGACTGTTTTTGATTTAGGGTCTAGAATACGCACTTCACCCGAACGGCCCAACACGATTTCACTGTTTTTTGCATTCCCACTTTCGTCGGTATCGAATTTTGTTACAGTACGCATACCATCAAAACTCACAGCGCCTTCATATTTGGTAGTTAAGGTATTGTCTGCGGCGATATTCATTGCAGCACCCCCTGTATGGAAAGTCCTTAATGTTAACTGCGTTCCTGGTTCTCCAATAGATTGGGCAGCGATAACACCGGCCGATTCTCCCTCTTGAACCATTCTTCCTGTTGCCAAATTTCTGCCATAACATGCAGCACATACACCATTGAGATTTTCGCAAGTCAATACAGAGCGAATTTCCAATTCTTCGATACCGGCGTCTTCAATGGCTTTTGAAATTTGCTCCGTTAATTCTATGCCTCCTTTGATTATGAGTTCACCTGTTTTGGGATGGTATACGTCATCCAATGAGGTTCTACCCAAAATCCGTTCGTACAAAGACTCCGTAATTTCATCATTACTCATGAATGCACTCATCGAAATACCCCTCAATGTACCGCAATCAGGATCGGTGATTACAACATCCTGCGCCACATCGTGTAAGCGACGGGTTAAATAGCCTGCGTCAGCAGTTTTCAAGGCTGTATCAGCCAACCCTTTACGTGCACCGTGGGTTGACACGAAATATTCCAATACATTCAAACCTTCTTTAAAGTTTGATATAATCGGATTTTCTATGGTATCACCACCAGAACTACCACTGTTTTTCTGGGGCTTAGCCATCAAACCACGCATACCCCCTAACTGTCGAATTTGCTCTTTTGATCCACGGGCGCCAGAATCCAACATCATGAAGATGGGGTTGAACCCTTGGTCTTCATTTTGCAAATCGTTAATTAAAATACGCGCCAAATGATTGTTTACACGTGTCCACAAATCAATTACTTGGTTGTATCGCTCATTGTTTGTGATGAATCCCATATCTGCGTTAGATTTGATTTCCATAACTTCTTCAATGGCTTTATTTACCAGTCCTTCTTTTTCAACGGGTATTTTAACGTAGCTGAGGTTAAAACTCAATCCGCCTTTGAATGCGTAGTGAAATCCTAAATTTTTGATATTGTCTAAGAAATCTGCAGCTGCAGCAACCCCACTGAATCGAATAATATTGGTAATTATTTCCCGCAAATTTTTCTTCTTCAGCAATTCATTTATGTATCCAACTTCACGGGGAACAACCTGGTTAAAGATGATTCTACCAATTGTGGTATCAATAATTTTATCAACCAATGCCCCATTTTCCAAAATCGTAACCTTACATTTTACTTTAGAGTGCAAGGCGGCACGGCCTTCGTTATAGGCAATAATCGCTTCTTCTGAACCATAGAATCTCAACCCCTCTCCAATAATAGGATGTTCGGGGGTGGATTTTCTTTCTTTGGTAATGTAGTACAATCCCAATATCATGTCTTGGGAAGGCACAGTGATAGGAGATCCATTGGCTGGATTTAGTATATTGTGTGAAGCCAACATCAACAATTGAGCCTCGGTAACTGCCGCATTTCCCAAAGGAACATGGACAGCCATTTGGTCACCGTCAAAATCGGCATTGAAACCTGCACAAACCAGAGGATGCAACTGAATTGCCTTGCCTTCAATCAACTTGGGCTGAAACGCTTGAATACCCAATCTGTGAAGCGTAGGTGCACGATTCAACAATACGGGATGTCCCTTCAAAATATTTTCAAGAATATCCCAAATAATAGGATCTTTCTTCTCGACAATCTTTTTTGCAGTTTTAACTGTTTTGACAATGCCACGCTCAATCAATTTACGGATAATAAAAGGCTTAAACAATTCAGCAGCCATACTTTTGGGCAAACCACATTCATTCAATTTAAGCGTAGGTCCAACCACTATTACGGAACGACCAGAATAATCCACACGCTTTCCCAATAAATTTTGACGGAATCTACCTTGCTTTCCTTTCAGCATATCGCTCAAAGATTTTAAAGGTCTGTTTCCCTCACTCTTCACTGCACTGGCTCTACGGGTATTGTCGAGCAGAGAATCCACAGCCTCCTGCAACATTCGTTTTTCGTTGCGCAAAATTACTTCTGGTGCTTTGATCTCGACCAATCGTTTTAAGCGATTGTTGCGAATGATAACACGGCGATACAAATCATTTAAATCTGAAGTTGCAAAGCGACCGCCTTCCAAAGGCACCAATGGGCGTAATTCGGGTGGTATCACCGGCAACATTTTCATAATCATCCACGAAGGACGATTTTCACCTGTAAACTGTGCACCACGGAAGCTCTCAATTACTTTCAGACGTTTTAATGCTTCTTGTTTTCTTTGCTGGGATGTCTCGGTCGACGCTTGGTTACGCAATTCATAGCCAAGGGTATCTAAATTGATTCGATTTAACAATTCTTCCAAGGCACTGGCTCCCATCATGGCAACAAATTTGTTGGGATCTGCATTGTCCAGTGCTTGATTTTCCTTTGGCAATGCATCGACAATATCTAAATACTCTTCTTCGGTCAGCAAATCCAAATAATTGACATTGCTTACAGGACCTGTTTGAACAACTACATAGCGCTCATAGTAAATTACCATGTCGAGTTTCTTGGTGGGTATACCCAATAGGTATCCAATTTTATTGGGTAAAGAACGGAAATACCAAATATGGGCAATGGGAACCACCAAATTAATATGTCCCATTCTCTCTCTTCGCACTTTTTTCTCGGTTACCTCAACCCCGCATCGATCACAAACAATCCCTTTGTATCGGATGCGTTTGTATTTTCCACAATGACATTCAAAATCCTTGATGGGACCAAAAATTCTCTCGCAAAAAAGACCTCCCATTTCTGGCTTGTAACTGCGGTAATTGATTGTTTCAGGTTTAATAACCTCGCCAAAACTTCGGCGCAATATGCTTTCAGGTGAAGCAAGTGAGATGCGAATCTTACTAAAATTACTTCCTTGTTTTTGTATTTTCTTTTGAATTTGCATGACTAATGTTTGGTTCTTAATCCATAAATGTTAACTCTAAACCCAATCCACGGAGCTCGTGAAGCAATACGTTAAATGATTCTGGCGTACCAATATTGGTAATATTGTCTCCTTTAACGATGGCTTCATATGCCTTGGCTCTTCCCGTAATATCATCTGATTTTACAGTGAGAATTTCGCGTAGAATATTGGCGGCACCATATGCTTCCAAAGCCCAAACTTCCATCTCACCAAAACGCT
>SXGU01009906.1_pt1 | contig 48960 bp, 36 predicted proteins | sample 3174531 | NCBI WGS metagenome assembly SXGU01 (sample SAMN11356863, study PRJNA531348) | freshwater metagenome | isolation source: freshwater sample F1-140 | place: China: Fuxian Lake, Yuxi | collected 2017-12-25 | reverse complement strand
TCGCTGCGGAACGTGGCGGTGTACCTCCTGCGCAACGCCGACTACCCGAGCGTGGCGGCCGCGACCAGAGCCATGGTCGCGCGACCGGACCTCGCCCTGGACTTCCTCAACGACTCGGCTTCAATCTCTGAGTAGCCCTGGTTCAACCAACAAAAGCTGTGGACTGGGAACTTTTTTCTCTTGACTACGGAACCTTCATACGGGTTCGGCTCTGCCTGCCGCTCACAGTATCTCGACCGGCATTTCCGAACACCGCGCAAAGCCCCGGTCGCCGGTCAAGAACACCGCGACGCCCGCCTCCATGGCCGTGGCGTAGTGGAGGGCGTCGGGCGTATTCAGGTTGTACTTGGCGCGGAGTTCGGTTGCCCGCTCGACAACTGCCGCAGTCACCTCGATCAGCACCAACTCGACGCCGGCGAAGAACACGTCGAACTGTGCCAGGGTGGCGGCATCGCCCGCCCGCAGCGGTTTGGACCGGCACTCCAGCCGGCTCAACCGGGACGTGACCAACGACCCTGACACGCCCAGCGACGAGGCCAGCCGGGCGACCAGCGGCGCGCGGGTCGGGGCGTCCCCCTCGACCAGCCGGATCACGACGTTCGCATCGAGGTAGATCAGCGGTCGCCCCACTCGTCTCGGTCGGCGCGAACCTGGGCCAGAATGTCGTCCCCGCTCCGCAGGACGGGCGCGGCCCCGAAGGCGTCAGCGATCGACCCGACCGGCCGGGGGACAGTGCGGGTGATGACCAGTTCAGCCGGCCCCTCGGCATCGGGCAGAGGACCGTCCGGGACGAATGTCTGGTTGGTGTACCGCCCGCGGATGATCAGTGTGTCGCTCATCGTGTACCTCTCGGCGATGCCGATATGATACCGCCACCAGTCACACGCCGGAAGTCCCTCTTGCCGAACGACACAGCTCACATGCACGGCCGGGACGCCCCAAGCCTGATGAGACAACCAGTGAGCAACCACAATCAGATCGCGCGGCCGGGTCTGCTGCCGCGCCGGGATACTGATGAAGGTTCCGGTTTACTCTTCACACGCGTCGTTCGCGTCGTGGCACCCGGAGGCTTCGTCATGCGTTACCTGACCACCACTGCACCCTATGTCGGCGTCGATCTCCACGCAAGAACGCTCTTCGTCTGCGTGCTCGACTCGGCCGGCGCCGTCAAACTCTCGCGCAACATGCCCGCCAAGCCCGACCCACCGCCATCCCTTCGGGGTGCGCCGTGCGAGTCCGAATACGTGTTGGGTGCAGCCGCCGAGTTTGTCCGGCGAGCAACACCGCGGCGTGATCGCCAGAAGCAGACCGCAAGAGAATCTCGTCCCCACACTTGGCCACCACGCATTGTTCAATCAACAAAAGCTGTGGACGGGGACATTTTTTCTCTTGAATACGGAACCTTCATACGGGTTCGGCCTCAGCTCGGCGGGGTGATGGGTAAGTGCCGCGACGAATGGATGACGGCTACCACCGCGACATCCGTTGGGCCGGCGACGCGGTAGATGATGCGGTATGGGTGCTCGAACACCTCGCGGATGTCCGGGTCGCCGTACTCCGGCACCTCGGCCCCGGACAGCGGTTGCCCGTCGAGCGCGTCGGCGCGAGCGACGATGCGGCCGGCCAGCGCCTGGGCGTACCCCGGGCTGCTCCGCGCGAGGTAGTCCCGAACGGCCTGAAGTTGGTCCGCAGCGGTTGCCGCCCAAGCGACGCTCATGCCGGCAGCCCCAACCGCCGTCGCACCTCGGCTGCCGGAACCACCCGCCCGGCGCGCACGTCTTCCAGCCCGGCCTCGATGGACTGGCGGACGTAGACTTGGTAGAGCACGTCCTCCCAAGTCGCGTCGTCCGGCAGTTGCTCGGCAAGTCGGCGGGTCTCGTCTCGGACGCTCGTGGCGGGCATCGCTCACTCCTCGTTCGGATCGGATGCCAACAGTATACTCGATGCCCGCCGCGGTAAGCAACCTTGCCGCCGAGTCCGGTGCAGCGCGAAGTTCGGTTTACTTGGGTGGTGTCAGGATGGCGACCGACACGTCCTCGGACGACTTCAGCACCCAAGCTGTGCCCTGGCGCAGGCACTCCACATCGACCTTGCGCACCACCTCCTCGGCGGAGGCGGGCACGAACTGTTTGGGGAAGCCGGTGACGCTCTCCAACTTCAGGATCACGTCCACCCGGATCGTGCCGACGATCGGACTGGAGAGCGAGTCGGTCTTCCTCACATCCGTGTCGCGGACCTTCAGTTCGGTAATCTTGTACTCGAACCGCGCCCCGTCCTTCAGGCGCATCGTCACGGTGTTACCAACGAACACCTTCGCGAGGTCAGCCACCTTCTCACGAGCGAACCCAGGGAACGAGTCAGTCGCTTCCTTCGCCTCGTCTCGCGGCTTCGGCGGCTCGGGTTGGGGTTGTGATTTGGCCGGGCCCGGTTCTAACGACGGTTTTGGAGCCTCGCCTCCGCACCCGGCCACGAATACCACACTCACCCAGATCGCGATACGCTTCATCGGAGTCTCCGTTGTGGCACGCAATCGACCTGCTCTGGCCGAACTTGTGTTTAGGCCGGTCGGCCTAACACGGGCCTTCGGTCGGCATAACACGGGAATTACCTTCCCCGATCTTAACCCCATTCGCTCCAGCGATCAACAGTTGCGCCAAAATCGCACATACGACAGGCGGTGTTAGGCCTCCCGGCTGGGTCGGCCTAACACAAAAAGTGTTAGGCCGACCGGGATTCACAGGCGGTCGGCTGGGCTTTGCACCCCGCGCCCGCCACGGTTCAGTACGTGCGTGTAGATCATCGTCGTTTCAACGTTGTTGTGGCCGAGCAACTCTTGCACCGTGCGGATGTCCGCGCCGTCCTCCAGTAGGTGCGTCGCAAAGGCGTGCCGCATCGTGTGCGGCGTTGCGTGCTTGGCGATCCCTGCCACGACCGCCGCAGTGCGGAACGCCTTCTGAATCACTGACTCGTGGAGGTGGTATCGGTGCCGGACATTCGTCTTCGCGTCGGTGTAGTGTGAGGTCGCCGGGAACACCCACTGCCAGCCCCATTCGCGGTCAATGCCCGGATACTTCCGCGCCAGGGCGTTTGGCAGAGGCACCCGCCCCAAATCGGCCCCGAGGTCGAGCGTGTGTCGCTCGCGGACCTCGCCCAGATGGGAGATGAGATCGGACTTCGCGCACACCGGCAACGGGACCACGCGATCCTTATCGCCTTTTCCCTGGCGCACGAGCACCTCATTGCGCACAGTGTCGATGTCCCGGACCCGCAACTCCAGGCACTCGCACACGCGCAAGCCCGTGCCGTATAACAAAACGCCGACGAGACGAGACGTGCCCTCCAGGTTGGCGAGGAGGACGCGAACCTCCTGCCGATTCAGCACAACCGGCAACCGCCTCGTTCGGGTTGCCCGGACGACGGTGAGTTGATTGAGCGGCTTCTCCAACACGGCGGCGTACAGGAAGAGCAGCGCTGCCATCGCCTGATTCTGCGACGACGGTGCAAGGTCGCGATCGACCGCGAGGTGCGTGAGGAACGCGTTCACCTCCGGTTCCGCCATCGTGTTCGGGTGGCGAATCTTGTGGAAGCGGATGTAGCGCTCCGCCCAGTCGTGGTACGCATCCGCGGTGCGCGGGCTGTAATGGCGTGCCCGGCACGCGATACGAACACGGTCGAGCAACTTCGGTTGTTTCGGAACAGGGGCGTTCACGTGAACCTCCGGGTCTGGTGGACGGGCGCAAACTGCACGCATGTTCGCGCGCCGACCGGGGCCGGTCAACTCCCCTAAAATTCTAATCCTCACCAGTGTTCCATGTGGAACGTATGTCCACGTCGCGCCGCCGTGCGCCCCAGGACTGTTTGCGGTGGAATTTACGCCCGTGCCTCACTTCGGGCGCGTGATTGGACTTCCCGCCCGCAGTGACTTACGGTTCAGGCGGGATTTTCTCGTAACCCGCAACACACGGAACGTCCTACGCACCAGTACAGGTTAAGCCTCCATGAACTGGCTCCGCGAGCGTGACGGCGAACCGCTGCCCGGATACCGGCTCGTCGAACCCATCGGTAGTGGCGGGTTCGGCGAAGTGTGGAAGTGCGTCGCGCCCGGCGGCATCTTCAAGGCCATCAAGTTCGTCTACGGTAACCTCAACGCCCTCGACGGCGACGACACTCGCGCCGTTCAGGAGATGAAGGCCCTCGAACGCGTCAAGCAGGTGCGTCACCCGTTCGTCGTGTCCATCGAACAGATTCAAGACATCGGCGGCGAACTCGTCATCGTGATGGAACTGGCCGACCAGAACCTCCACGAGTGTCTCGTCGAATACCAGGCAACCGGGCGGCCGGGCATCCCGCGAGACATCCTCCTGGGCTTCCTCGACGACGCGGCCATCGGACTCGACCACCTCATCGAGAAGCACAATCTCCAGCACCTCGACGTGAAGCCGCGCAACCTGTTCATGGTCGCGGACCGCGTGAAGGTCGCGGACTTCGGGCTTGTAAAGCAACTCGAACGCTCAAGTTCGTCCGCGCTTCTGGGCTGCGTCACGCCAATCTACACGGCCCCCGAAACGTTCCAAAACAAGATTAGCAAGCACTCGGATCAGTACAGCCTCGCGATTGTGTACGTCGAGTTACTCACCGGGAAGTTGCCATTCCCTGGCAAGAACATCCGACAGCTCGCGCTCCAGCATGTGAGCGAGCCGCCGGACCTGTCCATGCTGCCGGAAGGCGACCGCGAGTCGGTCAGGCGCGCACTGGCGAAGAACCCCGATGAGCGGTGGCCGAGTTGCACCGCGTTCATCCGCTCGCTGGCCTGCACGCGTGACGGCAACGGCAACGGCGGGCGTGAACCAGCATCGTGGGCGAACGCCGGTCACGCCGCGCACGACGTGGGCCGGACGCCACCCAGCGCGTTCGCCGCTCCCGGCGGCGTGGCCGTGATGCCCGACCCCGCAACGCGCAAAGGCGCGACGCCCGAACGGCAAGTCGAGATCGACGAAGACCACCCTCTCGGCGCGACCGCACCACAACTCGAAGTCGGTGTGCTGCGCCCCACCATCCTCATCGGTGTGGGCAGTTTCGGCCGCCGCGCGCTTCAGCAAATCCGCTACCGGCTCACGGACCGCGTCGGCGACGTGGTGCAGGTGCCGTGCTTCCGCTTCCTCTACGTTGATTGCGACCCGGACGCCGTGACGAAGGCCGTGAGCGCCCCGCCGGACGTGGCGCTCGCGACCGACGAAGTGTTCCCGGTGCCGCTCCAACCCGTGACGCAGTACCGGCGCCGGCAGCTTGGACAGATTCTCGACTGGCTGCCACGCGAGAAACTCTACGCGATCCCGCGAAGCCTCCACGCCGGCGGCTCGCGTGCGCTGGGTCGCCTCGCGTTCTGCGACAACTACCTTCGGTTCGTGACGCGACTTCGGCGCGAAACGCAGATCGCGATGCATCCCGAATCGCTAACACAATCGTCCGCCCAGACCGGCCTGACGATACGCGACCACACGCCGCAGGTGTACGTGTTCGCCAGCGCCAGCGGAGGCAGTGGCGGAATGCTCGTCGACCTCGGCTACGCAGTGCGACGCGTCCTCAAGCGGGTCACGGCTGTCAATGCGCCCGTGACCGCGTTCGTGTACGCGTCCGCGCCGAACGACCCGAACACCTCGGACCCGGAACTCGCGAACCTGTACGCCGCGATCACCGAACTGAACCACTACGCGGACCCGGAAGTGCCGTTCGTCGCGCACTACGGCGGTCCCGAAGGGCCGAAGGTGGAGGGTCGTGGGCTGCCGTTTACCTCGACGTATCTGATGCCGATGCCGGAACGCAGCCCAAGCGCGTTTCGCGACGGCCTCTCGCACCTCGCGGGGTACGTGTCGCACGACTTGACGACCCCGCTCGGGTCGGCGTTGGAGCAACTTCGCTCGCGCCCGGTTGGGTTCGACAATAGCCCGTTCCGCTCGTTCGGCACGTGCGGCCTCTGGTTCCCGCGTGGCTTGCTCCTTCGCGCCGCCGCACAGAAGATCTGTTTGAAACTGTTGAAGGAGTGGAAAGCGAACGCGGTCCCGGTCGATCCCACACCGGTGCAACAGGTCGTTGAGTACGCGATCGCTGACCCGCGTCTGACACCGGAAGCCGTTCGCGCGCAAATCGAACAGGAAGCCGTTCGCGGGCCAGACGGCGGGCCGGGCGATCAGATCGAGCGTTGGCTCAGCGGCCTCGACTGGCAGGTCGGCACCGCAGGCCGCCACCCAGACGCCAGAGCGTGGTCGCACACAGTCTGGGAACAGGCCCGCGACCTGATCGGCGCGCGACCCAACGGCGAGGGCGATAGCAGCGTTCGCCGCAGTCGCACGTCGAAGTTGTTGGAAGAAGCAGTCAAGCGTGTCGCGAAGATGTGGGGGAACGAGTTCGCGGAGGTCGTGCGACCGCTCGAAGAAGTACCGGGGCGCCGGCTCGGCGCGATCGGCACCGCGCTCGCGAAACTCGCGGCCGTCTGCAACGACTGGGCAACCGCCGCTGACGCCCGTGTTCAGCAAGTCGCGGTGAAGGCGCGTCAGGCGAAGAGCGACGTGCAATCCGCGCACGACGTCTGCCAGGCCGGGAGCGGGTCGTTCAGCTTCTTCGGCGGGCGCAGCGGACGCAGCATGAAACACTTCCTCGACCAGATTCGCGCGTTCGCCGGCGTCCGTTTGCAAGAAGACCTCGCGGACGCCACCGCGAAGTTCTACCGCGCGCTTCGCGTTTGCATCGAGGACCGGCTCCGCGAACTCGCCTACTGCCGCAAGCGGATCGAACTGCTCATCGAGGCGATAGAATCGCCGCTCGCGAACCTGCCGGTTTCGTCCGACACGCCGGTCTCGCTCTCGGAAGAGGCGATTCAGAACACGCTCCGCCCGGCGAACACGCTCAACGTGGTGCTCCCTTCGGGCGAGACGCACATTGAACGGGCCGCGAAGAAGGTGGTAGGCTCAGTCAAGCCGCAGGACGTGTTGCGCCTCGAAGTCGCGCTCCAGAAACTGGTACTCGAACCGCACAGTGGCTTGACCGCGCTGTGTTTGCTGAACGCCGATATGAGCCGCACGCTCGTTGCGCCGATGGTGGAGCAGACCACCGCGTTCCTGAGCGACCTGCTCCCGGTAACCGACGTGACGGAAGTGGAAGTGTCCACTTCGCACGCGCGGAAGATGGACCTGCCAACTCGCATCGCGGACTACCACACGCGAGCGACCCCGCCGTGCGGCGCCGAGGGTAACGGGCAGACGTTCGTGTTGGTACCCGAAACGGAATCGGGAAAAGCGTTCGGCGTGCTGGTGAAGAAGACCATCAGGGCCGCGCTGACGATCGCGGTGAACGGGGCCGCGACCGACCTGATGTTCTGTCGCGAACACGGCAACTTGATGCCGGCGGAAGTGGCGGCACTGTTGGCCGCGTGCCGCCCAGCGTACTACCAATCGCTCGCCACGCCGCAGACCGCACCGCACGCACGCTTCGACGTGACCGAATGGCTGCCGCTGGGGGAGTAGGTCGCGGTCGAGGAGGCTTTGCGACGAGGCCCGACGACCAGCCACGAAGCGGTTCTGCGAAGCAACGGCACGCAAGCGTGATTCGCGTGCGCGGTTGTTCGTCGGGCCTCGTCGCAAAGCCTCCTCGACCACGACCTACGCGCCCCCGAACGCGAGTCCCGGTTTGGGCGGGACGCCCGGCTCCGCGACCGGTTCCGGCGCGGCCGCCGGAATCACCGCGACCGGCTTCGGCACCTCGGGTCGTAGTTCCGCCAGCGGCACCCCGGCCATCAACTTCTCCACCTCCGCACGGTCTATCTCCTCGTGCAACAAGAGCGCGTCTGCGATCACGTCGAGCTTGTCGCGGTGGTTCTTCACCAACTCTTGCGCCCGTCCTTCGGCGTCTATCAGGATGCGCTGAATCTCCTCGTCGATCAAACGCGCCGTGCCTTCGCTGTACGCTCGCGATTCCACAATCTCTTTGCCCAGGAACACGTGCTCTTCGCCCTGCTGGTGATACACCGGGCCGACGCGGTCGCTCATGCCGAACTGCGTTACCATCACCCGCGCGATACGCGTCGCCTGCTTGAGATCACCGACCGCGCCCGAGAGTGGTTCGCCCATCACGAGTTTGTCGGCCGCGCGTCCGCCCATCGTCATCACGAGCATCGCGGTCAGCTCGCTCTGCGAGTGGTCCACGCGATCCTCGTCCTGATGGAACATCGTGACGCCGCCGGTGCGGCCTCGCGGGATGATCGACACGCGATCCAGTGCGTGCGCCGCTGACGGCACCAGGAAGGCGCAGAGCGCGTGCCCGGCTTCGTGGTACGCGGTTCGGCGCTTCTCGTCGAGCGAGAACGGTTCTTCCCGCTGACTGCCCAACCGCACACGGTCGGCCGCACGGTCGAAGTCGACCTGTTCGATCTTGTTCCGGCCCGCGCGCACGGCCAGGAGCGCCGCTTCGTTGGCCAGATTCTTCAATTCCGCGCCGCTCATGCCGACCATGCCGCGCGCGACGCGTTCGAGATCGACCGCGTCCGCCAGCGGCTTGTTGCGCGTGTGAACCTTCAGGATTTCGAGTCGGCCCTTCCACGTCGGGCGGTCCACCGTGATGTGCCGGTCGAAGCGGCCCGGCCGCAGGAGCGCGGCGTCGAGCACGTCCGGCCGGTTGGTCGCGGCCATCACGATGACCGTTTCCGTCGGCTGGAACCCGTCCATCTCGGAGAGAATCTGGTTGAGCGTTTGCTCGCGCTCGTCGGACCCGCCGCCGTAGCCGGCGCCGCGCATTCGGCCCACCGCGTCAATCTCGTCGATGAAGATCACGCACGGCGAGTGTTCCTTCGCGGTGCGGAACATGTCGCGCACGCGGCTCGCCCCGACGCCCACGAACATCTGAATGAACTCGCTGCCGCTGATCGCGAAGAACGGCACGTTCGCTTCGCCAGCGACGGCCTTCGCGAGCAGTGTCTTGCCGGTTCCCGGCGGGCCGACCAGCAGCACGCCCTTGGGAACGGTCGCGCCGACGCGGGTGAACTTGGCCGCGTCCTTCAGGTACTCGACCATCTCGGCCAGTTCGCGCTTGGCCGATTCCATCCCGGCCACGTCGTCGAACGTGATGCGGCCCTTGCCCTTCTCGTACCGCTTTGCGGGGCTGCGGGTGTAGTTATTCATGAACCCGCCGCCCATCGGGTCGCGCATCTTCGGGAGGATGAAGAAGAAGACGAGCGCGATGAGGGCGAAAACGATTATCAGGTTCAGGATTACACCACCGAGCCACGGGGCCGGGTCGTCGCGCCGGTTGATGGCGACACGATCCGGTTCCGCCCCTTCCGCGTTCGCCTTCTTGTGGTCCTCGCGGTACTTCTGGTCGGCCTTCTCGATGTCGGCGGTGAGGGCACGCTGGTCGTTGGAGTGCGGCAGGTTTACCGCGAACCGGCCTTTAATGGATTCGGGCTTCTTGGCGAGTTCGTGGTTTGGATCGCGAACCTCGCCCTCGGCGCGGTCGGTGCCGAGCAGCGTCACCGACTTGAGTTGCCCCGCGTCCATTAGTTCTTTGAAGCGAGAGTAGTCGATCTCTTTGTGGTGGTTCCTGAACGCGAGGAACGCGAACGCGATAATGCCGAGCACGACAAGCGCGATCCATCCGCCGGGGAGCAGCGGGTTGGCGCGCTTGGGCGCGGGCTGCTGCGGTCCGCCGTTCGGAGACGGGTTCTCGTTTTGTTCGGCCATGCGATATCCTTGGTCGCGGGGCTCGTAACCCTCGCGGAGCGGCGATGCAAGTATTGGCCCGGTGACCAGACGGTGCAGAGGGCGTGCCGGTATTGTATGGGGGAGTGCGGGTGGATGTGAACCCGAAGCACAGGACGGAGCGCCGAACGCATTCGATCCGCGATAAGTGTTCGTTCAGAAGAGGGTTAGCGTCGGACCGGTCGGGTCCGTGATTGTTCCACAAGAGCAATCACGGACCCGACCGGTCCGACGCTAAACGTTCCTCGGCGCGGTTTTAGTCCTGGCCCTCAGTCTTCGGTACCTCGGCCTTTGGCTCTTCCTTCTTGGGTTCGTCAGCCTTTGGCTCTTCCTTGGGCGGTTCCGGCTTCTTCTCCGGTTCCGGTGGCTTGAAGAACGCGAGCAACTCACCGAACGTGTTCAGAGCGGCTTTGCCGGCCTTCTTTTCGGGCGTCAGGTTCGGCAACGGCTTTGGCTTACCCGGCGGCTTCGGTGGCGGCGGCTGAACAGGTTGCGCCGACTGAGCCGCTTGCGACGTCGCGGGCGGTGCGCCCTGACCCGGACCGCTCTTGTTGAAACGCCCGGCCGCGCCTTGACCCTGACGCGGTTGGAACCCGCCGCGATCGCCACCGGGTCGCGGCTGGAACCCGCCGCGGTTCCCCCCGCGATCGTCGCGCGCCGGTTGCGGTGGTCGCTCGCGCTGTTCCTGCTGTTGAGACGGAGGCGGGGCGGGGCGGTCGCCACGGGGGCGGTCGCCACGCGGTTCGCGCGGTGGGCCATCGAAACGCCCGCCGCGTTCCGCGCCGCGGCCCTGCTGTCGCTCTTGACCGGGCGCGATCATCGACAAGGAAATCTTCTTCTCGCCGGCCTTCACATCCATCACCCACACCGTCACCACGTCGCCTACCGACACCACGTCGTAAGGCGACTTGATGTAGCGGTTCGCCATCTGGCTGACGTGAACCAGACCGCTCTCTTTCAGACCGATGTCCACGAATGCGCCGAACGGCACCACGTTCAACACGGTGCCCTTCAGTTCCATGCCCTGCGAGATGTCTTCAAGGCGCAGCACGCCGGTCTTGAAGATTGGCGGCGGCAGGTCTTCGCGCGGGTCGCGACCGGGCTTTGCGAGCGAGAGGAAGATATCGTCGAGCGTTGGCTCGCCCACGTTCAACCGCGTCGCGACCTCCGTGAGGTTCACGCTGTTGAGCTTCGCGCGCAACTCTTCGACCTTCGTCCGGTCGCGCAGGTCCGCGGGTGTGAATCCGAAGTCCGTGAGAACCTGGCGTGCGAGCGCGTAGTTTTCAGGGTGAATCCACGTGCTGTCGAGCGGGTCGGCGCCGTCCGGCAGTTTCAGGAACCCGGCGGCCTGCGTGAACCGCTTGTCACCCAACCCCGGCACTTGAAGGAGTTGCTCGCGGTTCGCGAACCTGCCGTTCTTCTCGCGGTACGTGACGATTTCCCGCGCGACGAGTTGGTTCAAACCCGACACGTGACGCAGCAGTGGCACGCTCGCGCTGTTCAGTACGACGCCCACCTGGTTCACGCTCGACTCGATGACGCCTTCGAGCGATTCCTTCAGGAACTTCGCCTTCACGTCGTGCTGATACAGCCCGACGCCGATGTGCTGCGGGTCGATCTTCACCAGTTCCGCGAGCGGGTCTTGCAGTCGGCGGCCAATGCTGATCGTGCCGCGGGTGGTCGCGTCGAGATCGGGGAACTCTTCGCGTGCCACCGGACTCGCGGAGTAATCGCTCGCGCCGGCTTCAATAACGATGACGTAGGCGAGGTCTTCCGGCGCGTCGGGTAGACCTTCGAGCGAGATCGGCGGGGCGGGTGGCGGCGCAGGCGGAGGAGGAACCACAGGCACCGACGCGACAACGGTCGCATCGGTGTTGAGCGTTTCGCCCGCGGCCTGCGGCGATTCCGCGTGCGTGGTCGTCGTTTCGGCGGGACTGAGTGTCGCGGTCGTATCGGAGGTTAGTGTGGTCGCTTCGGTCGGCAGCGGGGGTGCGTCCGACGAGAGCGTCATCGCTGCGGGCGCGTGGGGCACCTCTGCTACGACCACCGGCGGCGCCTCGGCAGCCGCTTGCGGCGTAGCGGGCGTTTCGGGTGCGATCGTGGCCGACTGCGGAGCGTCGGGCACGGGGTTTAGCCTTCGATGATTGAGGTCCGCGATCAGGTCTGCGACAAGTTGCTCGGTATCGCGACAGCCAGTGCCGTTGCCGATCGCGATGACGGACAGCCCGTGTTTGCGGACGAGTTGCTCCATCTTCCGCTTCGCGTCGGTCGCGTTCTTCTTCTGGCCGTGTGGGTAGACGACCGCGTCTTCAAGGAACTTGCCGGTTTCGTCCAGCACCGCGAGCTTGCAGCCGGTGCGGATGCCGGGATCGACTGCAAGCACCTTCCGCCCGCGCAGTGGTGGCTGCAACAAGAGGCTGCGAAGGTTCTTCGCGAAGACCATGACCGCGTGCTCGTGCGCGCGGTCGGTGAGTTCACGCCTGATCTCGCGTTCTAGGCTCGGCCGGAGGAGCCGGTCGAGCGCGTCCTTCGCGACTTCGAGAAGTAAGCCGCGGTGCGGGTGGTCGGCGAGGCCGAGGTGGTAGGTGGTGATCTCCAGCCCCATCGCGGGGTCGGTATCGACACGCACCTTGAGGATGCCCTTCTCGCCGCGGTTGATCGCGAGAACGCGGTGCGGCGGGATGTCCTTGATCGGTTCGCGGAAATCAAAGTACGGTTCGTACTCCTTGCCCTTACCTTCGGGGATGCCCTCGACGCGGTGCGAAACGAGGACGCCGGTGTCCCACGAGAAGGCACGCAGCGGCCCTCGCACTTCCGCGTAGTCGGCGATCATGTCGGCGAGGATGTTGCGAATCCCGGCCATCACGTCGTCGGTGTTGAGCAGCCACTTGTCTGGGTCCACCAGACCCTGTACCACCTCCGCGAGATTGTCAACAGTCGGGTCGCGGTGGAAGATCGCTTCGGACACCGGCCCCAGACCCTTCTCACGGGCCTCGGTCGCGAGCGACTTCTTCTTGGGCTTGAACGGCAGATACAGGTCTTCGAGGCGCTTGGGAGTTTCGGCCGCGAGGATGGCTTGCGTGAGTCCGTCGTTTAGCCGCCCCTGAAACGCGATGCTCTTGAGGATGGTGCGTTTGCGGTCGGTGAGCGCGCGGAGGTTCGTGACCCGATCCTGAATGCGCCGGATGACTTCTTCGTTCAGCCCGCCGGTGCGCTCCTTGCGGTAGCGCGTGATGAACGGCACCGTGTTCTCGTCGTCGAGCAGTTGAACGACGGCTTCGACCTGCGCCTTTCGAATCTGCAAGTCTTGGGCGATGCGCGAGAGGTCGTGCGGTTGCGGCGACGACGACACCTCGGGCACCGGCTGCGACGGCAGTGCCGGTTCGCGGTACGCAGGCGCGACCGCCGCTTGCGGCGTAGCGGGCGTTTCCGCAGGCGCAGCGCCTTCGGTCGGCTGCGGTGTCGGCGTTGCGTCAGGGGTCGATGAAGAGTCGGCGGGCGGGTTGGTCGGGTCGGACGGGGTCATGTTGCGAGCGTCCTGGTGACAGCGGGGCGGCTCCGGCGGCCGGAGTCGAGACGGTCGGAAGGCCGTGCGGGTTCGCGCGCCCGGCCGGTCGCGCCTGAAGAGGCGTTCAGAGGTTCATGATTACGGGCGGCTTCGGGATGTGTCAAGGAAACCGCCGCGGTCGGTGTGGGTCCGCGGTTCATTTGCCGCGATCCAAACTCCAGAGTTTGATGTTGCCCCCCCGGCTCTCCCCCGTTGCCAACAACTTCCCGTCTGGGCTGAACGCCACCGCGACCACGCTCCCCTGGCCCTTGAGCCGGACCGCATCCTTTCCGGTGGCAACGTCCCACAGGACGATGTCCCGGTCGGCCCTGACCTCGCCCCTTAACGTCAAGCCCCCGGCGGCGAGGGTCTTGCTGTCGGGGCTGAAGGACAGACCGTAGGAGAAACCTTTGAGCGTGTGGAGGAGTTTGGGCCACTCCTCCTGTTCTGGCCCCGCAGCTCGGGCTGAGCCAGAGCAGGTCAACAGGAGGACTACAAATACTGTGCGACCTCGCATGCACATCCTCCAAAACTCAAGTGGGAGGTATGCTACCCTGTCGTTGAGCAATTAACTCAAACAGGCACACCGAGGAAGTTGTATTGGGTCAGGTATCCGGCGTAAGAGTCTGCGTTCTCAATGAGGGTTGCAGTCGTCGAGTAGATTTGTTCACCGAGCCACCAAGTCACTGGCGCGAGGTCGCTGTTCACATCGTCTGGGTCAGAGAAATACCCACCCCAATCTTCGGTGTGCCCCAGATTCTCCGAGTCGGTGTGAGTCAGTTCGTGGATAACGGTTCCGAACCGCACAGCAGGCGTTGCCTCAGTGAAAGTCGTGCCGGAAGTCTGACTGAAGTAGAGCGCCCCGATCTCAATCGTGCCCGCAAAATTCGGGTTCTTGCCGTAGGCGCTCGCGTAGCCCTCAGCCAATCGCTTGTTCACATAGAGGATCTGGCGGGTGCGAGATCCCCGGCAACGAACTGGTAGAGGCTGAGGATCGTCCCCGCTTGCTGTTGGGTCGGAGCATCGCTGTCCTCCAATTCTTGGCCTTAGAACCAACGGTCGATGGCAGTTTTGACGCCCGACTCGCTGTAGTTGTTCGCGAGATCGTTCTCGACGTCGCCGATTGCCGCGTGGAGCGCGTACCGGACATCCGCGATATGGACGACCAGATCCTGACCATCTGCGAACGTGAAATCGACCAACTTCGATTCCACCACTTTGGGGTCGAGTTCTGTGGACACTTGAACGTGGACGGCATCTCGAACATCGGCGAGTTTCGTGCCGAAGATCGTGTAGGCGACACCGACAGGCCCACCCGCGCCAACTGCGAGCGCAAAATGGAATGGCACATCGTGGACAATGAAGAAGTCAGTCGCGGGGGCGTAACCTGTCAGTTCGCGCTCGTAGGTCACGGTACCCGCAGGAGCGGCCGTAGGTTCGTTCGGTGCGAATACAGCGCCCGACCCACCGACCCACAGGGCCGCCGTCCCGTGGCTCGCGTTGGTGCCGTCGGAGAAGTCGAACCGGAACAGGAAGGCGCCGGACGCAGTTGCGTCGGGGTTGAACGTGAAACTGCCGTCGGCACCGTGCGGTCCTCGAACGCCTCCAGCATCGGGCGGAAGCGGTTCGCGTTCCACGCCTTTACTGACGTTCTAACGCGGTGGCGATTGTGAGGACAGGCTTGAACGAGCGGAACATGGGCGCGCTCCTGACGGGTATTTGGAACGTAACCCTGCTCGGCTACGCCTGTCAACGAGATTCGACACCCGAACCGGACACGCGATACGCTCTTCACACGATATTCGTGCCGTGCCGTCACACGCTTCCCAGTCGTTCCGCGAAGAGGTTGTTCTTGGGGTAACTGTGGCCAAGGTGCTGGCGAAACTTGTTCCGCGGCGGTTGGGAATCGACCGCTTGGGATGGAGCGCCGCGGCGGCTACGGGTAGAGTTAGAGCGATTCAGCCGCTGAGGGAGGTAGCCGATGCGAACCGCGTTCGCCGCTGTTGTGTTACTCGGTGCGTCCGCGCTCATTCACGCGCAGCCGCCCAAAGACCCGGACCCGCGGTATGGCGTGACCGCGCGCGTCAAAATCTACTCGCAGGCCACACCGAAGGCCACGCTCAAGACGGCACTCGAACTCATCGAGGCGGGCGAATATCCGTACTTCGTCGCGCACGTGCTCGACCCCAAGTTCGTGGATGAGGTGGTGACCGACCGCGCGAAGACGCTCGAGGCCGCTGCGGAGCGCGAACTCGCACAACTACGCGACTTCCAGCGCGCCAATCCGGACAAGGTGAAGCCAGAGAACCGCGTTCCGCTAGACCCGAAGGAGTTCCGCGCCCTCGCCGCGGCAACAGCCCGCGAGCGCGGATTCAAACAACTCCTCCTCGACATCGAAGCCAAATTGAAGGACGACCCGCAGGCGCTGAAGGACATACGGAAGATCGCGCGCGACGGGATGTTCGCGGAGGCGGACCCGATGGCGTCCGCGATGCACGACTCCGTGAAGGGTCGCACCCTGTACTTCCGCAAACTCGGCGACCGCTGGTTTCTCGAAAACCGTCAGGCTGAGGAACCGAAGAAAGACCCGTAACGCGAAATCGCGTTCTCCGAAAGACTCATCACTGCGCACCTGGAAACCTGTGCGCCCCGACGCGCTTTTCCATTTCCAAACAGCGCGATCGATGGCACAATACTGTTCCCTCCAACAAAACCGGGCGGCGTTCACCCCACAAGCACCACCCTCAACGGGCCGCGAATGCGATTCCCAACTACGCCCCTCACCCGCCGCAACTTCCTCGGGCTCGGCGCGTCCGGCATCGTGTTCGCCGGACTGCGACCCACCTTTGCGGCCAACAAACTCGCACCAGCGAAGAACGTGTTGGTGGTTCTCGAACAGGGCGGGTTGTCCCAGATGGACACCTGGGATCCGAAGCCGGACGCGGTCAGCGAACACCGCAGCCCGTTCAAGCCGATCGCCACCAATGTCAACGGCATGCGGTTCACGGAACTGCTGTCGGAAACGGCCCGCGTCGCGGACAAACTCGCGGTGGTACGGTCAATGTGGCACCCGAAGGCCGGAGCGAGCGGGCACGGCGAAGGCACACAGTACATGCTCTCCGGCGCGCACCCCGGTAGCGCGATCCACATGCCGGACCTCGGCTCGGTCGCGGCGCACACGCTCGGCACCAGGGCGCATTTCCTGCCGCCGTACGTCATGGTGCCGGGGAACCACGAACAAGCGAACGTCACCAGCACCGGGTTCCTGCCGGTCGGCACGAAAGCGTTCAAAACCGGCGGCGCAGACCTCGCTTCGCCCAACTGGAAAGTGGGCGCGCTCGAACCGCGCGCGGAGACTTCGGCCGAACGCCTCGCGGCCCGGCAACAGCTCTTGAACGGGTTGAACGCGCGCTCGTCGTCGGGAAGCGGCCAGTCCTTCGGTGGGATGGAACGCTTCTACGACCAGGCGTTCGACACGCTCACCAGCCCGAAGGTCGCGAAGGCGTTCGATTACCAGTCCGAACCGCTCCCGGTGCGCGAGAAGTATGGGAAGGGCCATCGCGGTGCGTGCTACCTCGTGGGCCGAAAGCTGATCGAAGCCGGGGTGCGGTTCGTGACGGTGGACGTGCGCTGGCCACTGGCGAATGAGTACCCGGGCGGCTTCAACATGAACTGGGACCACCACGACCTGATGTACGTGAAAGGCTCGTGCGGCACGGTTCGCGACAAGGCCGGCGGCGAAGGCCGATACGGGATCGGCACGTGGCCGATGATGGGTTCGACCGACCGCGCGTTCGCGGCGTTGATCGAAGACCTGGACCAACGCGGATTGCTCGAGGAAACGCTGGTGTGCTTCGTGACGGAGTTCGGGCGCACTCCAAAACTCAACAAGTTCCAGGGACGCGACCACTGGACAAACGCGTATTCGATCGCGTTCGCGGGTGCGGGCGTTCGTGGCGGGCAGGTGATCGGCTCAACGGACAAGGACGGCGGGCAGGTGAGCAACGACCCGTGGACGCCTGAAGCCTACGGCGCAACGGTGCTGGAGAAATTGGGCATCGATCGTGCGAAACCGCTGTACACGACGAGCAACCGCCCGGTGTTCCTCGGCAACGAAGCGGATCCCATCACGCCGCTGATGTGATCCGCTTCTTGTCGGACTGGCCTCCCGGCCCCGTTCGTAACTGTTTCGACCGATCAACGTGGACAGAGGTCTGGCGCGGGAGTAGTTTCGGGCGGTTGTACCGCCTGCCAACCGTAGCTGCCTTATGGCAAAGTCACACTCCGTTGCCTTTATCCTGTTGGCCCTTCTGATTCTCGGTCAGATCCAGGCCGCGGCCAACCGATCGCAACCGGACGGCCGGGATTCGAGAGAGCGCACCGACCCACTCGCGAAGAAAGACGGGGGCAAGACCCCGCAACGCGGCGTTCCGGCCCGCCCCAACCCCTTACCGAAGTGGATTCGGGATTTGGACACGGACGGGGACGGGCAGGTCAGCCTCAGCGAGTGGCTGACCTCCAAGCGACCGCTCTCCGAGTTCACCGAGTACGACCTCAACGGCGACGGATTCATCACGCCACAAGAACTCCTCCGGCGACCGGGTGCGAGCACGGACCTGACCCTCGACAAAGGTCGGCTGACGCATGCTGGTACGATCGAGGGGACCGGCGAGACGTACCGGGGCAAGACGGCTTTCAAAGTGCTGCGGGTGCGCCTGGAGACGGGCAAGACATACCAATTCGACCTCATCAGTCCGGTGTTCCAGGCGTTCCTCTTCCTCGAAGACGCCAACGGCAACCCACTCGCCGACAGCGGCGCCGCCGGTATCGGGGACAACTGTCGTCTCACCTACCGCGCCACCTTCGCCGGCACCCACCGCGTCGTTGTCACCAGTGTCGGCGGATTCCGCGTCGGCGCCTTCAACCTCACGGTGCGCGCCCAGGACCGAGGGAGTCCGTTGCCGAACTGGTTCCGGGATTTGGATTCGGACGGTGACGGACAGGTTGACCTCAACGAGTGGCGAACGGCCAAGCGGCCCATCACCGAGTTCAACGAATACGACGTCGATGGCGACGGGTTCATTACCCCGCGGGAGTGCGCACGCCGCACAACCGAACGGACGGAGTTGGTATTCGACAAGGGCAAGGCGACCCACGCCGGCGTGTTGGCGGAACAGCCCGAACCGCACCGCGGGAAGACCGCGTTCAAGGTAGTGACGGTGCGGTTGGAAGCCGGGAAGACCTACCGATTCGAGCTTCTCTGCCCGACGACCCGAGCGTTCTTCTTCCTCGAAGACCCACACGGCACCCTGCTTGTCGAGCACGGTACTCAAAATGGTGGCGAGAGTTGTCGCCTCAAATATCGCTCGACCCAGACCGGCTCCCATCGGGTCGTGGTCACCAGTATGAACGGGAGTCGCATTGGACCGTTCACCCTTTCAATGCGCATCGAGGAACGCGCCGATCAACAGCCACACTGGTTCCGGGAGTCGGACACCGACCGTGACGGGCAAGTCACCCTCGGCGAGTGGCTGACGGCCAATCGCTCTTTCGCCGAGTTCAAAGAGTACGACCTCAACGACGACGGCTTCATCACACCCCAAGAACTCCTCCGGCGATTGCGTGCGATCCCGGACCTGGTTCTCGACAAGGGGCTACTGGCACACGCCGGCGTGGTCGGAGAAGTGGACGAACTGTATCGCGGCAAGACCGCGTACAAGATCCTCACGATCAGGTTGGAGGCCGGGAAGACGTACCAGTTCGATCTGTCCAGCGCCGCGTTTCAGTCGTTCATCTACCTCGAAGATCCCGACGAGACCCCACTCGCCGAAAGCGGCAGTCGCGGGGTGGGGGACAACTGCCGGCTCGTCTACCGCGCCACCCAGACGGGTATCTGCCGGCTCATCGCCACCAGCGTCGGCGGAGTCCGCGGCGGGCCTTTCAAACTCGCCGTGCGCGACGGGAAGCCGTCGTCCCTGCCCCCGTGGTTCGACGCCCTCGACACGGACAGCGACGGGCAGGTCGAGTTGAGCGAGTGGCGGGCGGCCGGGCGTGCCATCCCCGGATTCGGGGAGTATGATCTCGATGACGACGGACTTATCACCCCGCGAGAACTGACACGGCGCCGGGTAGCGCCGGCAGAGTTGGTGCTGGAGAAGGGCAAGGCGACACACGCCGGAGCAATCGCGGATGGCATCGAGGTGTACCGGGGCAAGACGGCCTTCACGGTCGTTACGGTCCGCCTTGAGGCGGGTAAGACGTATCAGTTCGACCTGATCAGCCCGGTGTTCCAGGCGTTCCTCTTTCTCGAAGACACGAACCGCAACCCGCTCGCCGAAAACAGCAGTCCCTTCATCGGCGGCAATTCGCGCATCGTGTACCGCGCTCCCCGGACCAGCACTTATCGAATCGTCGTCACCAGTCTCGGCGGGTTCCGGATTGGCCCGTTCACTCTCACCGCCCGCGACGGCGCCCCGCCGCCCGGCATGCCTCGATGGTTCGCGGACCTGGACACGGACGGAGACGGGCAAGTAAGCCTCAACGAGTGGCTGACCGCCGGGCGCGCATTCGCTGCATTCAACGAGGACGACTTCGATGGCGACGGACTGATTACTCTCCGGGAAGTGAAACAGAAGGCCACCGCTCGCCCCGACTTGAAGTTCGAGAAGGGCCGGCTGACGCACACCGAAGTGATCGTGGCAGCGGGTGAGTCGTACCGTGGGAAGACGGCGTTCAAGGTGCTAACCGTGCGGTTGGAAGCCGGAAAGACCTACCAGTTCAGCCTGATTAGCCCCGCGTTCCAGTCGTTCCTCTTTCTCGAAGACGTGAACGGCAGTCCGCTGGTCGAGAGGAGCAGCATCGGTATCGGGGCCGAGTCCCGGCTCGTCTACCGCGCCACCCAAACGGGCACGTATCGCGTCGTCGTCACCAGCTTGGGCGGGTTCCGGGTTGGTTCGTTCGCCCTTACCGCTCGCGACGGCGCCGTCCTCCCAAGCTCAGTGCCGGCGTGGTTCCAGGAACTGGACACGGACGGGGATGGTCAGGTGGGACTCGACGAGTGGCGTGCCGCCGGGCGCACCCTCGACGGGTTCCGCGCGTTCGACCCCAATGACGACGGGATCATCACGCCACAAGAACTGCTCAGGAACATGAGCAAGTAAGGCATCCCGCCTCACCACGCCCGTTCGGGCCGCAGTTACTCACCTCGTATCCCCCTGCCCCTTCACGGTAGAATCCCCCCACAACAACAACGGGGTGTTTCGTGCCAAGCCGTGCTGCACTCTTGGTTGCAGTAGAAACGTTCTTTGAAGCCGGGCCGCTCGTGCAGTACGCGGCGGCCGACTGCGCCGAACTGCTCCGCGTTCTGCCCGCTGTCGGCTACGCGCAGGAGCGCTGCACCTTACTTGCGGCGCACCGCACCACCAAAGCCGTCATCGAAGCCACACTGAAGCGGCTTACCAAAATCGCGGGCGACGCGGAATCGCTCCTCGTACTGGTCGTGTCGCGCGGCTTCAACGTGAAGGGCCGCGGGTACATCGCGTGCGCCGACACAATTGCGCCCGACCCGCTCGAAACGGCGCTGTCGGTAGCCGATCTCTTCGCGGCGATCGGCAAAGTGAAGGCGAAGGAAATCACCCTCCTGCTCGACATCGACCCGCTTGCGCTCGCGGAGAACAAGCTGGTGCAACCGGGTTTGGATGACGTGGAACTCGCGGCTTTACTTGAGAAGTCGCCGAAGTGCACGGGCTTGACCGCATGCGCCGAAGGAGAAAGATCATTCGAGTCCGCTCAACTGCGGCACGGCATCTGGCGACACCACCTCATCGAAGCGTTCACCGGCAAGACGCGAGCCGGAGTAAGCAAGGACGGCACGTTCACGGCTGCCGCGTTACACGAGTTCCTGGCGGACGCCGTTCCGCGAACACTCCGCCGCACCTACGAAACGCAGCAGGAACAAACACCAACGCTGTACGGTGAAGCAAACAGCGCCGCGGTGGTCGCGGAGTTGGGGAAACTGCTCGGCCCCGGTGGCGACCTGCTCGACCCGACGCGCATGAAGCGCGTCGTGTTCCGCTCTGAGAGCCGCTCTGATGTGAAAAACCTTACAGGCTACCGCAAGGGTCAACCGATCCCCGATCGCGCGAACGAGTGGGCGCGGAAGTACGTGAACCGCATCGCGACGCCTGACATCAAAGTAGACTTAGATAACACGTTCGACATGGTTCGCGAGACGTTCGGCTACAAACGGAAAGACCTCGACGTGTCCGCCGAACGCGACGGCATGGGCTTCATCCGCACGCCGGACTTCGAGTACACGGTGTCGCTGAGTGTCCACGAAGAAGACCCGTCGGAAGTGGTGTGGCGTCGCGAAGTGAGCCGCATCTCCGGCCCGGACTTCGTGCGGAGTGAAGGTTTCCGCAACGTGTTCGGGACGATGTTCGACAAGTTGGTGTTCGAGTTCGCGACGCCGGTGGACGTGGCCGACTTCGTGGACCGGATCGAGGACGCGCCTCCAGAAGGGGTGAAGGTGAACATCGCGAGCGACCTGGGCGCGGCGGTGATCGCGCTGACCGGCTTCGCGGGCAAGATCAACGTGACCCGCGACGCGGTCACGATCGAAGGCCAGGCCGGAAACCCGTCGAGCCTGATGGAGCAGTTCTTGGTGTTCCTGCGCAAGTTCGGCGCGCTGGGCGAACCGAAGGCGCTTACCGCGGGCGGGTGAAAGGGACTGGGCAGGTCGTTCGATTCGGCTTCGCGGGCGAGGGCTTCTTCCTCACCTCATTTTGCGGTGATAACTGATAAGCGGGCCGTCCGTCGGCGCGAACGCGGTCGGTCGGATGCTCTCCACATACACCGGCTTCCCGTTCTTCTTCGCGACAGGCGGTGAACCGAAACATACGCGCAAGCGGTCGTCGTCGAGTACCTCGTAGATCGCGCGAACCGTGAGTCGCTTGCCGTACGCGTTGGTGTAAATCAGATCGAGTTGCCCGGGCGTCTTGCTCTCATCGAGCCGGTACTCGAAGTCCTCGAACGTCTCCCCCTGGAACTGCTCCGACCATGTCCCTTCCGAAATGATCGCGAGTTTGCGGAGCTGGCTGCGGTCCTCCGTCACCTTCGGCGAATGGAAATCGACCACTACCCACGCGCCCAAGATGCGGAGCGCGTCGGGTTGCGGCAGTTCGGCGCAACCGGCCAGGAACACGACGGCGATGAACGGGCAGCGTTTCATGCCGCAACCCTAGTACGCGGTCACTCCAGAGGCGGAAGGATGTCGGGTTCCACCTGATATCCTTCCGCGATCGCGTTCGTGCTGTTGAACAGTCCCACTACGGCCATCACTTCACCGAGCGATTCCACGTCGAGACCGAGTTTCCGCACGGCCGCGGTGTGCGAGTTCACGCAGTAGGCACAGCCGTTCGTCGCGCTCACGGCGAGGGCGATAATTTCGCGCGTTAGTGGATCGAGTTTCGACATGCGACCAGACGCTTCCGGGTGCATGATCGCTTTCAAACGCGACCACACCAGTTCGAGGTGATCCGGGCTCGTGGCGAGGACGCGCCACAGGTTCGGCACGAAGGCGATGTTCTTCGTCGCCTTGATGTCGGCGAAAACCGCGGCGACCTTCCCGGTCGCGTCCTCTTCAGACACCGGCGTTACGGTCGCGACACGTCCAACGGGCATGGCGGATTCCCTCGCAAATGGCTTGTTTCGTAACATTCGTAGCGACAAACAACGTTCCACGTGGAACATTGTTCACGTTCCACGCGAATCGCACTACGCGGAATCTGAGGAATCGCTTGCAACGCGACCCGCGCCGGGGTAGGCTCTTCATATGACTCTCACCAGAGTCTCCCGCCTCTAAGCTTCCGCGAATCCGTCCCACCGTCATTCCCGCCGCGGGGAGCCGTTCCATGGAACAGAAGTTCGACGCCACGCCCAAAGCCGAGTTGCGTCTCAAGGGACGTTCGGTCATTCGCACCGACGTGACCGGCGACTGGGGTCTGCAACTGCGATGGGTCATCAAGCGCGACGGCAAAGAAGTCGGCACCGCGCCGGCCCGCGCCGAACACAGTTACGAACACCCGGACAGCGCTCCCGGTGTCTACGAGATCGTGCTGGAGCAGTTCAAGTACGTGAACTACACGAAGAACCCCGCCGGCGAGTACACCGTCAGCAAGTTCGTCGTGATCTCCAACGCTGTCACCTACACCATTTAAAGTAGTAGGCACACTCCGTGTGCCGTTGCTCCGCTCAGAACATCACAACGGCACACGGTGTGTGCCTACTACTTTTCGAGGGGCCGCCAATGCTGAACATCGGCAACGAGAAGGTTCCGCTCTGCGAAGGGCCGTCACGCCGCAGTTTCCTGACGGCGGGCGCCGCGGGCGCGGGGGCACTCGCGCTGCCCGTGTTCTTCCGGCTGCAACAAGCCGGCGCCGCGGACGTGAACAAAGCCAAGATCAAGAACTGCATCACGCTGTTCCTCGTCGGCTCGCCAGGCGCGCTCGACACGTGGGACATGAAGCCGGACGCGCCCGCGGAGGTTCGCGGGAAGTTCAAGCCGATCCAAACGAATGTCAACGGTATCCAAATCTGTGAGCACTTCCCGCTGATGGCGAAGATGATGGATAAGGTTGCGCTGGTGCGCAGCCTCCATCACAAGACGGGCGCGACGCACGAGAACGGGCAACGCTGGATGATGACCGGGCACGACTTCAATGCGGACAGCATGAAGCCGCACCTCGGTAGCGTGATCTCGCGGGTCTTCGGTGCAAAGGGCGACCTCCCCGCAAACGTGATCCTGCCCGGTCCGATCGGGAACACCGGGGCCGGGCCGCTGCACGGGCAAACCGCCGGTTACCTCGGCAGCGCGCACGAACCGTTCTTCCTGAACGCGGACCCGGCGCTGCCGAAATTCAAGATCGGCGACCTCGAAGTCCCCGCGGGCGAATCCGCGTCGCGTCTCGACGCCCGCAAGCGGTTGCTCGAACAGGTCGATGAACTGCAGAAACACACCGAAACCCGAGCCGTTGGCGAACACGACGCGGCTTACCAGCGTGCATTCCGGCTGCTCACTTCGCCCGAAGCAAAGAAGGCGTTTAACCTTGCCGACGAGCCGGACAAGACACGCGACCGCTACGGCCGCAACACGTTCGGTCAGTCGTGCCTCATGGCCCGACGCTTGATCGAAGGCGGCGTGCGGTTCGTCACCGTGAACCACTTCGACACGGTATTCGGGCTGTCGTGCTGGGACATGCACGCCGACGGCGGCGGTCTGAACAACACGTACTCGGACTACGAACGGTTCCTGTGCCCGCAGTTCGACTGGGCGTTCACCGCGCTCATCACCGACTTGGCCGAACGCGGGATGCTGGAAGAAACGGTGGTCGCGGTGTTCAGCGAGTTCGGGCGCACGCCGCGACTCAACGGCAAGAGCGGACGCGACCACTACCCGGCCGCTTGGACGAACTTCTTCGCGGGCGGGAGCTTCAAGGGTGGTCAGGTCATCGGCGCAACGGACAAGATCTGCTCGCGCCCGGTGGACACGCCGGTGGAACCGCCGCAGATGCTCGCGTCGCTGTACCGCGGGATGGGCATCGACCTCGACGCCACGATGATGCCCGGCATCGGCGACCGGCCCGTGCGGTTGGTCGAAGCCGAACCGATCCGCCAGTTGTTCAAGTGACCGTCTTCGCCCTCTCCCCTTACGGGAGAGGGTGTCGAGGCCTTGCGAGACGGGTGAGGGGTAGCACCTTGCTGTGGGCTATCGTTTCACCCCTCACCCGGTCGGCGAAGCGCCGACCACCCTCTCCCGCATGGGGAGAGGGCAAAGACAACACACCCATGACCACACCTCGCGTTCTCTCCTGTGTCGCCCTTCTCGTACTCACGCTCCGGTTGACAGCCGTCGAGCCGACGGTACGCGACATCAACGTGCGCGGACTTCAGACGAACGGCACCACCACCATCACCGTGACCGGCGACGATCTTGGTAAAGCGCCCAAACTACTCCTGCCATTCCCCGCAAAGCAAACGCTCAAACCCGGCAGCACCGACAAACAAGCGGTGTTCGAGGTCACACTCGAATCCGCAACGCCGGGGTTGCATCACCTGCGCATCGTCACAGACGGTGGCGTGAGTCTGCCCACGGTCATCGGCGTGGACGCGCTGGAGCAGAAGCCGTTCGCGGTCAAGGTGGAAACGCTCCCTGTGGCGCTGCACGGTACGCTCGCCGGCGCCGCGGTTCTCGAAACAACGTTCGCCGGCAAGGCCGGACAGAAGCTGATCGTTGAAGTCGAATCGCAACGCATCGGCGGCAAGCTCCGGCCGGTCGTTCACCTCTATAACGCGAAGAAACTCCAACTCGAATGGACGTGGGGTAAGCCTTCACTCGGCGGCGATACGCGACTTACTGCCACGCTCCCCGCCGATGGCACCTACACCGTCTCGCTACACGACGCGGAGTACGCCGGACCCGTGCCCGGTTTGTTCCGTCTGAAAATCGGGACGTTCGACTTCGTCGATCAGGTGTTCCCGCCCGCGATCGACAAGAACCGGAAAACGGTCGAGCTAATCGGGACGCGGGGCGAGCAGGTCGCGGTGCCGGTCGCGAAGGGAACCGTCGTCGCACTGCCGTGGCCGAAGGACGGCACGTGGAGCGGCCCGCGCCCGTTCGTGACGTTGAGCGCGCGACCGGAGTTCGAGGAAGTGAACGCCTCCGCGCAGCCGGGCAAACCGCAAGCACTTCCCGAAGGGCGCATCGCGGTCTCCGGTAAACTCATGGACGAGAGCGAAGACCGCTACAGCGTCGCGGTGAACCCGAACACGAAAGTGCGGTTCGAGGTGTTCGCGGAGCGCCTCGGTTCGCACGTCGATGCCGCACTTGTGATCCGCAACGACATGGGCACCGCGCTCGCGCAGGCGGAGGACTCACCCGGCACGCTCGACCCCGTGCTGGAATACACGGTCCCAGACAAAGTCACCGCGATCACGGTGTGCGTGGTCGATTCGCAGAATCGCGGTGGTACACGCGGTCACTACCGGCTCACGGTCGATCCCTTGAAGGGTGAAGGACTCAGCGACTTCCGCCTCACGACTCCGCTTCAACGGCTGAACCTGCCTGCGGGCGGGCGCGCCGTTGTGCCGGTGTTCGTCGAGCGCCGCGGCTTTGCGGGGAAGATCGACCTTCTCGCCGACGGACTGCCCGCGGGCGTGAAACTCGAAGGCGCGGCGATCGCGCCCGACGCCGACGGCGCTCTCGTTACCGTGACCGCGACCGGCGAAGTCCCCGCGGGGCTGCTCGCGTGGAAGGGTCGCGGCGGTTCGGACGAGCGGCCAGTGACGTTCAAGGGCCACCCGCTCGAACGGCTTCAGCCGTGGCTCGCCACCGAGTTCGCGGTCGCGCCGACCTCCGCGAAGGTCGCCGACTTCAGCATCGACTGGAAGAACCTTCCCGCCGACGCGGGCCTCTCACCCGCCGGCAAACTCGCGCTGCCAGTGAAGCTCACACGCACCGACATCGCCTCTCCCGTACGGCTCACGCTGCTCACCAGTCAAACAGTTCCGGTGGTGAACAACCAACCGGTCGTGGCAAATACCATCCGCGTCGAACGGCCGACCGAGTTCGGCGCGAAGGTGAGCGAAGGCGACGTGCCGGTTCTGGTTCCCGCCGAACTGCCCGCTGATACTTATCAGGTCGCGGTGCTGGCGGAGTTGCTCACCGCCGACAAGCAACGGGTACTCGCGTCCGCGGTCACGCCGGTGCGCACGTTGCCCGTGAAACTGCCGGTCGCGCTCAAATTCGTCAGCACGAAACTCGACGCGAAACTCGACGCCAAGACCGGCGCGATGGTCGAAGTGAAAGGCACCGTCGAACGCCTCAACGGCTTCGCCGGTGAGGTCGCGGTGGCGATCACCGGCGTGCCCGCCGGCGTTGCGGTTCCCGCGCCGATTACCGTGAAGGCCGGCGAAACCGTGTTCGCTTTCAAGCTCGCGCTGCCAGTGGCAACGCCCGCGGGCGAAGCGAAACTGAAGCTATCCGCGACCGCCGCGCCCGACCCAAAGGTGCCCGCCGCGCGAGTCAAGGCGCGCGACGTGGAAGTAACGTTGAACGTGATCCCCGCGCCGAAGTGAGATTGGCCGCAAGCGGCCAAAGAAAAGACAGCAGCGCAGCGACCATCTCCGAGGCTAACGTCCATGATTCGCGCAACTCTTGTCGCCTGTTTCTTGCTGTCCCCCCTGTCGCTCGGCGCGGCGGAACCCGTTGCCGTGGTAGTGGTGTCGCCAACTGCGATCGAGATCAAGCACCACCGGCAGCCGCACGCGATTCAGGTACTCGGCACCTCCCCGGAAGGCTACTCGCTCGACCTGCGCGACTCCGCGACCTTCGTCAGCGACAACGCGAAGGTCGCGACCGTCGAAGCCGGCTGGGTGAAGCCGGTCGGCAGCGGCAGCGCGAAGATCACCGTCACCACGAACGGCAAGTCGTTCGTCGTGACGGTCGCGGTCGCGTTGCCGGACAAGGAGCCGCCGATCAGCTTCCGACACGAGGTGATGCCGGTGTTCACGCGAGCCGGTTGCAACGCGGGCGCGTGCCACGGCTACTCACTCGGCAAGAACGGCTTCAAGCTCTCGCTCCGCGGCGCGGACCCGGAGCCAGACTTCTCCGCGATCGTGAGAGAGTCTGCGGGCCGTCGCGTGAACTTCCAGGTGCCGCAGAACAGCCTTCTCGTCGCGAAGGCGCGCGGCGACGCGCTCCACGAAGGCGGCTCGCGGTTCGCTCGCGGGTCGCTCTCCGACACCATCTTCACGACGTGGATCACACAGGGCTCCCCGAGCGATGTAAAGGACACGGCACAGGTTGTCGGCGTCACCATGGTGCCGAACAAACTCGTGTTGAAGCCGGGCCAGTCGCACCGGGTCCAACTGATCGCCGAGTACACCGACGGCACCAGGCGCGACGTCACCCGAATGGGCCTCTTCGCGGTCAACAACGACCGCTTCGCCGCGGTGGACGACGACGGCAAAGTCACAGCTGGCGCCGCGGGTGAAACTGCCGTGATCGGGCGGTTCGAGCGCACGTTCGCGGCTACCGGCGTCACCACGCTGAGCGCGAGCGGACCGTTCGCGCCCACACCGGTGCCCGACAACGTGATTGACAAGCCCGTCGTCGAAAAGTTGAACCGGCTCAAGATCGTGCCTTCCGGCCTCGCGGGCGACGAGGAGTTTCTGCGCCGCGCGTACCTCGACCTGATCGGGGTTCAGCCGAAGCCGGACGAGGTGCGGGCGTTCCTCGCGGACACCAACCCGAAGAAGCGCGAACTGTTAGTAGACACGTTGTTCGAACGCCCGGAGTTCGTGGATCACTGGTCGCTGAAGTGGGGCGACCTGCTCCAGAACTCGCGCAACTCCGTGAGCGCACCCGCGCTGTTCCAGTTCCGCGAGTTCATTCGGAGTTCGATCGCGTCGAACACGCCGATGGACAAGTTCGCGCGCCAACTGCTCACCGCGAAGGGCGGCATCACCGACGACCCGGCCAGCGTGTACCTCACGATCAGCAAGGACACGAACGACACCGTCGAGCGCGTGACGCAGGTGTTCTGTGGCGTGCGGATGTTGTGCGCCCGTTGTCACTCGCACCCGATGGAGAACTGGACGCAAGCGGACTACTTCGGCCTCGCGAGCTTTTTCACGCAGGTCGCGTCGAAGCAAGACCCGCGTGCGCCTGGCGTCGCGAACACGAAGGTCGTCTCGATCAACACCGCGGCCGGGAGCGCGACGAACCCGCGAAGCGGGCGAGTTCAGCCGCCACGCTTCCTCGGTGGCGACGAGCCGAAGCTGGAAGCCGGTGTTGACCGACGCGAGGCCTATGCAACGTGGCTCACCGGCGTGAAGAATCCGTTCTTCGCGCGCGGGATCGTGAACCGCTACTGGAGCTACTTCTTCCACCGCGGGATCATCGACCCGGTAGACGACATCCGCAGCACGAACCCGCCCATCAACCCGGCTCTGCTCGACTCGCTCACGGAGGACTTCGTGAAGAGCGGTTTCGACACGCGGCACCTCATGCGCCGCATCGTCACGTCGCAGACCTACCAGCGAACGGGCGTGCCAAACGCGAGCAACAAGACCGACGACCAGAACTTCTCGCACGCGATCCCGCGGCGGGTTCCGGCCGAGGCGCTGCTCGATTCGCTGGTGCAGGCGACCGCGATATCGGAGGGGTTGCCCAACGGCTTCCGCGCCGCGCAACTGCCGGACGCGAGCACCGAGAACATCTTCTTGCGGTTGTTCGGGAAGCCGCAGCGGATGGACGCGTGCGAGTGCGAGCGCGACAACGGCTCGAACATGCTGCAAGCGCTCCACTTCCTCAACGGCAAGAGCATCTTGGGCCGCGTGCGCAACCCAGCAGCGCGACCCGCGTTGCTCCTGGCGAAGAAGACCACCAACGAGGAGTTGGTGAAAGAGATCTACCTGTGGTCGCTGGCACGGCACCCGAACGTGAAGGAACTGGAACTGGGTCTGGACTTCCTGAAGGCGAGCGAGGACCTCGCCGCCGCCGCGCAAGACCTGATGTGGGCGCTGCTCAACAGCAAGGACTTCTTGCTAGTGCGATGAAGCCGAAAGCAGTTTCGCCGCAAGCCGCAGGCAAGCGTATCACCTTCGCAAGGGTAACACGCTTGCCTGCGGCTTGCGGCGAAACTGTCCACCTCTTCACTACCCGACGTACACACCCAAGGCAAAGTTGGGGTCGAAGGCGAACAGGCGGTCCAGCACAGTCTGGCTCGCCGCGTTCAGCAGAACGAGTTGACTCGGCCCGGCACCGGGCGCGCTTCCGAGCAAGATTTCCGCGACTCCGTCGCCATTCACGTCCGCCACACTGACCCGCGCCGGCTCGGTCGCACCAGAAGGCGCAGCGGCACGGCGGGAGCCTACAACATCCGTGGTCGTATCGTCGATGGTCGGGGCGAAGAAACTCGCCACCTCGAGACCGCCCACTCCAATCGCCTTCAGGTGCGTGCCGCCCTGTGCGGCCAACGCGGTCGTGACGACCTCGCCTTGGCCGTCGCCGGTCACGTCGCCAACCGCGAGGTTGATCTCACCCTGATAGCCGCCATAGCTCAAGTAAGACTGCTGCAATCCGAGGTTCAGGCCGTCGAACACCTTGACGTGCCCGTTACCGCCCGGACCCGCGACCGTCGTGATGTCGTCCCGGCCGTCGCCGTTCACGTCCCCGACCGCGACCCGGACCCCGCCGAGGAACCCATCGTACGCGATGTACGACTGGAGGGGTTCGCCAGTCCGGCCATCGAACGCCTGCACGTGCGCCGGCCCGTTCGTAATCCCAACCACGATGTCCGCGAAGCCGTCGCCGTTGATGTCGCCCGACGCCACGGACAACCCACTGGGGAAAGCGCCGAAGGGCATGAACGAGCGAATCTCGGCCCCAGTCACGCCGTCGAACACCTTGACGTGCCCGATGTCGGCGGCCGTCGCGGTGATGATGTCGTTGGTACCGTCGCCGTTCACGTCGCCCTGTGCAACGCGGACGCCGCCCAGGTATCCGTCGTACGCCAGGAGGTCGAACTGGGGCGAGAGAGTGACCACGTCCAGCACGCGAACGACCGATGATGTGCCCGCGTCCGAGCCAGCCACGATGAACCGCTGCCCGCTGGTCGGTACCGCGTTCACTACGACAGTCGCGGTGGCAGCGCTACTCAGTCCGCTGCCAGTGTTGCCGACCCCTCCCTGCACATCGAACGAGCCTGTGCCGAAGAAGTTGCTCGCGGGCGTGAACTTCAGCCCCGCGTCGCCCTGCGCGACCGTGATGAAGTCGCCGTTGGCGATCGTAGTCGTGCCGTTGTTCTGGAACAGCGTGCCATTCTGAATGTTGGTGATCTTGAAGTGCGTCACCTCGGTGCTATCAACCGGGTTCGGCGTTAGCACCAGTCCGCTCGTCGACTGCGTGTCTTCGTCCGTTATGGCGATTGTCGCCAACGGCGTGTCCGCGACCGGGTTCACGGTGATGTTCGTCGTCACCACGCTCCCGCCCAACCCGGAATCGAGATTGTTCGTGGACGCCTGAACGCCGAACGACCCGAGGTTATTCCCGAACTGGTTCAAGGCGGGCGTGAACTTCAGTCCGGCCGCGCCCTCGGCCTTCGTGATGAACGTGCCGTTGGCAATCGCGGTCGTGCCGTTGTTCTGGAACAGCGTCCCGTTGGTGATGCCCGTGATCTTGTAGTGCGTGGCCCCGTCGTTTGCGTCACTGGCCGAAATCACCAGCCCGCTGGCCGTCTGAATGTCTTCGTTGGTCGTCGCATTCGTGACCGTTGGGGTGCCGACCTGTGGCGCAAACGCAACCCCGCGAAACGCCGTGTTCGCGGCGGCGGTCGCCAAACTCATCACCGTTCCAGACACGTTCGCATTGTACCCGGTGGCGTCGGTGAACTTGTACAATGTGCCGCCGCCGCTAGTGCCGCTCCCGCCCGTCGTCCCGAAGAGAGTCACGGTGGTACCGCTCACCACGCCGGTGAGTCCGAGAACGCTGGTGGCCACGACCGTCCCCCTGGCGGTCCAACTGCCGCTGACCAGCGCGTACTTCTGGATCGTCGAGTCGCTCTCGTCGGCGACGTACAGCGTATCGACCCCGGCAACACTGCCGCTCAGGTCCGCGAAGAAGAAGCCGTTGAACGCGCCGCTCGTCGGACCACCGGGGATGTTGGTGATCGTCTGCCCACTCGTTGTTGGGGTTCCCGTCCCCACGGAACCGATCCTGATCGACGAGCCAAACTGTGTTGAGATGTAGAGCTGCCCGTCGAAGATTGAGACCGCGCGAAGGTTCGTTAGCGTGGTGCTGACGACCGTGCCCGCATCCGTGGCTCCCAGGGTTGTGTAAACCAATCCGGTGTTTGCACCACTCGCCCAAAGATCCGTCCCGTTCGTACTCGTCGCCCCGCGGATGTTCCCCCCGCTAAAACTCGTTGTGGTGGTGGAGGTGTCGATTGCCCCCCCGGCCCCAACTCGGCCGATCACGCGCGAGATCGTGGCGGAAGAAGACGACGACACGCTCGCGGTCCCAGGTGCCGCGTCGTACCCCGGCACGATGAGAAACCGACCGTCCGTCGAGAGTGTGAGAAACCCTTCCGTCGTCGCCGTGCTGTTGGACGTGAGTTGCTGATTGGAACCGCTATCGGCCGTCGGGAGACCGACTGCCTGAACGAGCGAACCCGTTGGGGTGTATTCGTCCAAAAACACGGCCGTCGCGGCACCGCTGGTCATCGCGGCGGCACCGTCACCAACTCGGTAGACGACCACGTTCCCAGCGGTAAACGGCGCTGGCACCGAGCGGTCTTCGAGCGATTCGAGCCGGAGAACCGCGGCGCGGCGGTTCTTTTCACGTGGCGTTCGAAGGTGGCTCATCGGGCGATCCTCGTTGTGTGAACGATAGGAAGTAGATCATCACAACCCACCGAGGATAACCGGGGTGACCCCCAGCGCCTATCCTCCAAATCGCGCCACGCCATGCACTTCGGTGTACCTTCTGTTCAGAGGGCGTGTGCCATGAGCCGGTCGTTTCTTCGCGGTTGCACCGGACCCGAAAGAGGCGAGCGGGTGCCGCTGTTCAACGGTAAGAACCTGGACGGTCGGACGCCCAAACTCACCGGCTACGAACTCGGCAACAACCACGCGGACGCGTCGCGGGCGGTGTGATGAAGTGAGTTACGGCACGTACAAGGAGTTTGGCGGCAAGTTCGGGCACTTCTTCTCCAGGGACAAGTTCTCGCACTACCGGCTCAAGGTGGAGTACCGGTTCGTGGGCGAGCAGTGCGAGGGCGGGGCGGTCCGCACCTGGAGTTCAAACGCCTGCCCAGTTACAGCCCGCAACTCAACCCAAGCGAGCAGTTCTGGAAACCCTTCCGACGCCGGGCCACCCACAACCTACTGTTCGACACCTTGCCGACCTGAAGACCTCACTCCGGGCCAGTCTCTGCTACTTCCAGACTGTGAGTGGTCAAGTCAAGACCATGCTCGACCATCCGCCGAATAAACGGACACAATCAATCGGGCCGTGAATCCGGCGCGTTATCGATGTCGTGGGGTAACGGGCCGGTGGAGGGTCAGGTCAATCGGTTGATATGCATCAAGCGCATGATGTACGGGCACGGGTGCGTGCCAAGTTGTAACCGGTCTCGGTCGATCGAGACGCCGGGCGCAATCACCGCGTCACCAACTCGTCGGAAGAACCGCGAACAACTGCTGATCACCACGTGCGCAGTGGCGCGAACCGCTTGACCTTCCGCCCGCTCTCTTTATGATACCCACACACACGCGACAGCGCGGGTGGCGCCGAGGTGGCGGAATTGGCAGACGCACTAGATTCAGGTTCTAGCGCTCGCAAGGGCGTGGAGGTTCAAGTCCTCTCCTCGGCACTCGCAAAACCCCCGGGAAACCGGGGGTTTTTTCGTTTTCGGGCACGTGTCCGGGTTGACGAAGTTGCACGTCTGGGGACATCAAAAGACATCTGCGGAACCGAACTCCGCCAACAGGCCGTTACCAGGCTCACGCCGTCGGGAGCCGGTCCGCGAGGTCTCCCAGGTCTTTGCCGTACACGTTCGTGGATGATGGCGGTACGAATGCGGGTGTTGCAACGGGCCGATCCCGGTTCCATCGAAGAGCGACGTTGCGTGAGGCGAAACCCCAGACGGCGGTCACCCGCCGGGCACGCCTTGCGTGTTCACGAAGAGGGAGTAGATCGAGGTACTTCCGCACATGAACAACCGGTTACGCTGCTGGCCCCCGAAGCAGACGTTCGCGCACCGCTCGGGCAGGTCGATGCGCCCGATCAACTTCCCCGCCGCGTTGAACACCGCGACACCGTCAAGCCCCTCCGCACCCATGCCCCAGCCGACCCACAGGTTGCCGTCCACGTCGACGCGCAGCCCGTCGGGCGTGCCCTTCTGCTCGGCGGTGATCAGGACCGCACCTTTGCCAAGCCGCGTGCCACCGTCGGTCACGTCAAAGGCGCGGATCACACGCGGGGCGACACCGGCCTCGACGACGTAGAGTTTGGATTCGTCCGGCGAGAACGCGAGTCCGTTCGGTCGGTCCACGTCGCCGGTCACGACCGCCAGTTTGCCGGACTTTGGATCCCACCGGTACACGTTCGTCGGCAACTCGGGCTTGGCGATGTGCCCCTCGTAGTGGCCGAGAATGCCGAACGGCGGGTCGGTGAACCAGACCGAGCCGTCGGACTTGCACACGATGTCGTTCGGCGAGTTGAGCGGTTTGCCGTCGTACTTGTCGGCGAGAACGGTAATGGCGCCGTCGTACTCGGTGCGGGTGACACGCCGGGCGTCGTGCTCGCAGGTGAGGAGCCGCCCCTGTCGGTCGCGTGTGTTGCCGTTGGCGTTGTGGGATGGCTTGCGGAACACGCCGACCACCCCGGTCTCCTCGTCCCACCGCATGATGCGGTTGTTAGGAATATCGCTCCACAGCAGGAACCGGCCATCGCCGAACCACACTGGGCCTTCGGCCCACCGCATGCCAGTGGCGATACGCTCGACCTTGGCGAGGTTCAAGCGATATTTGGTGAAACTCGGGTCGATAATCTTGACGAGCGGGTCCGGGTAGCGCTGACTCGGCTGCCAGTCCGCACGCACGCGATGCGCAGCGACTGCGACCCCGACTGCAGCAGTCCCGCCGGCGAGAAACGTCCTACGGTTCATGGTCATCATCCCCTCCACAACGGGACCGAGAGAAGACAGAGCGGTTGCAGATCAACGCCGATGAACGCTCACCTCTTGCCCAACGACGACGAGAAGTTCGCGACGGGTGTCGAATCCATTTTCGATTGAGATGGGTTACGATTTTTGGTCCCTCTGACACGTACCCGAAAAGAAAAAGGCCCGGAACCGCCAGGATTCCGGGCCTCTCACGATGTGCGCGTTACTGGACTTGAACCAGTGACCCCCACAATGTCAATGTGGTACTCTAGCCAACTGAGCTAAACGCGCCTTCAACACATTTCTACGCGATACCGGGACCGCGTCAAGACGAAACTCGCTCGCGCAACCGTCACCCAAACGCGCGGATTGGCGGTTGTCTTCGGCGGGCACGTCGCTCACAATGTCGGTCCCGCCCGAACTTTCCCGAGAACCCAGCCATGACCCGCATTCGCTTCACGCTCCTATTCCTCGGTATCGTCGCCGTGTTGCCCTCCGCCGGCGCGCAGCCCGCGCCCATCAAGGCCCACGGGGCGCTCGTCCACGCGGTCGCGGTGTCCCCCGACGGCAAGACACTCGCCACCGCCGGGTTCGACAACGTCGTGAAACTCTGGGAGATCGCGGACGACGGCACGCTCAAAGAGAAGAAGACACTGACCGGGCACACCGGGCCGGTGTACGCGGTCGCGTTCCACCCCACCGATGCCAAACTCATCGCCACCGCCAGCCAGGATAAGACCGCACGCATCTGGGACATGACCGACGCGAAGATGAAGACCGAGTTCAAGGGCCACGCCGACATCGTGGACGCAATCGCGTTCAGCCCAGATGGAAAGTCACTCGCCACCGCCGGCGCGGACAAGGCCGTCAAACTGTGGAACCAGACCGACGGCAAGGAACTCAAGGCGCTTGGCGTCCACGATGGGTCCGTGTATTCGCTTGCGTTCAGCCCGGATGGTAAACTGCTCGCATCTGCCGGTGCCGGAAAAGACAACCTCGTGAAAATCTGGGACGTGAAGGAACAAAAGGAACTGACACAACTCAAGGGCCACGAGCAACCGGTCACGGCGGTGGTGTTTGCGGGCAACGAACTCGTCGTCACCGCGTCGATGGACCGCACGATTCGGACCTGGACGACGAAGGGAGCCGCGAGCGCACCAAAAGACCCGCCCAAGGATCCGAAGGTGGACCCGAAGAAAGATCCGAAGGTGGACCCGAAAGACCCCAAGAAGGATCCGAAAGACCCACCGAAGGAGATGAAAGACCCGAAGGAGCTGAAGAAGTTCGGCCCGACCACCGACGACCCCTACGGGATCGCGTGGCACGAGAAGACGAAGACCGCCGCGGTGTGTGGCTACTCCGGTCAGATCACCACCTGGGCGCTCGACGCGGACAAGCCGAAGTTCACGAGGACGATCAAGAACCCCGGTTACTGCGTCGCGTTCACGTTGGATGGGAAGTCAGTCATCACTGGGCACGACAACGGCACGGTCGCGGTCACTCCACTTGGGAAGTGACAACGGGGGTTGTCGGCGGTTGTGGCGGTTCCACCGCGAACTGCTTTGGTGGGGTGGTCGCGGGCGTTGCGTCGCGTGAGAGCCACGCCGCCCGCCCACCGCGCAGCAGCGGATCATCGGCGTACGGTTTTTTGGCGAACCCACAGCCGACGAATCCGCAGCCGACACCGAGGATCGCGAGCCGCACCGCAAAGCGCATTCGACACCCCGCCGCTTGAAACCTCCTGGTTTATCGGCGTGCGAGGCTGGGCAAGATCAGTCGATTAGCCGGCGAAGCCGAAGAGCCGTTCGCGGAGGCATTCGAGTGCTTCCGCGGCGGCGAGCGCGGTGTCCGCGTCGTTCGATTCGGCCGCGGTTTCCAGGTCCGGCCACGACCACGACAGTTCTTCCGACGCAATCCGCGCCGCGCCGCCCTGCCGGATTGCGATCTCTTCGCTGCACAACCCGGCTGCGATTTCCGCCAGCGCGGCTCGTTCGCCCAGGCGCGCTAGCGCCGACACTGCGGCGCGGCGGATGTCCGCGTCCGGGTCGGTGCGGGCAACACGCAATGTCCTCATCACGCGGTCCGGGTCGAATGGCGGCCACCAGCCGAGTGACCCGACGGCCGCGTACCGCAGTGCCGGGTTCGCGGAACTCGACGTCCGCAGGAGTACGCGTTCCGCTTCGTAACAGGCGTGGCCGCGGAGCGACGCGAGGACGATCGCGGCGCGACCGTGGTGCCGCAACTTGCGAGCGTAGCGTGCGGCCTGGCCCGCGAGTACCGGTCCGACCACCGGCGAACGCGACCACCGCAGCGCGCGAACCGCGTCGGTCCACCAGGGCGAACGGCGGTCCGGCAGGTGCCGGAACAATTTCGCCACATCCGCGCGCAACTCGAACAGACACTGCAACGCGGCGCCCTGCTCGTCAGTGGTCGCCTTTGGGAACCGCGCGAGCAACCGGTCGGCGGCACCGCTCAGCCACTCCAGCCGCCGGTCCGCGGTTGCCCACAGACGCATCGCCTGTTGTTCAGCCTTGATGCGAATAGCGGGCGGGAGGAACCGCGTCCAGTGACCGAGTCGGCGGAAAAGACGCTCGGTTTCGATCACCACGCCTGTGAGCCACGGGTCGGCGTTGGCGTCCGCGCGCCCGGCCACGTCCGCGAGTATCTCCCCCAATCCGGCGCGAACGAGCGGCACGGCGTCGATGGTACTCGCGCGCGCGGCACGCACGGTTGAGACAAGCGCGAGCAGCGCCATCCGGCGCACGGCGCGGTTCGGGTGCCGCAGCACAGCGGTGAAGTTCGGGAAGCAGACCGCTTCGGCGGCGAGCAAGTCGCCCTGCGGAAGTCCCGTTGCGGCCTCGGCACAACGCAACACGGCCGGCAGTGCTTCGGTACGCCCAAGTTGCCGTAGCCCGGCGGCCACGTCCACCCAGTACCACGACTGTTCGACCGGATCACCGGAGAGCGTGCGCGTGAGTTGTCGCTCAAGCACACACGTGGCGCCAGGCGAGGCCAGTTCGGTGAGCGCCCGCACCTGCACGGCATAGTCAAGGCCTGCGTGCAGTTCGCCTTCTACCTGATCGACGCGACCGGATTCGAGCAGTTCGCGGAAGTGTGATTTCGTCTTCTCGCACACGGTCTCGCCGAGCAGCCCGCCTGCCTGGAGGTGCCGGTGTTGGCGGTCCACGGCGGCGACCGCGCGAGCCGCTGTCGGGCGCGGCAACAGCCACCGCCGCGGGCGCGGACGCCGGTACGCAAGCCAGAACAGCCCGCCCGCCGCGACCAGGAAAAACACGCCGTAGAGCATCGGGCGCCGTTACTCGCGCACGTGACCGTCGCCGGTCACGACGTACTTGTAAGTGGTCAGTTCTCGCAGCCCGCACGGGCCGCGAGCGTGGAACCGGTCCGTGCTGATACCGATTTCCGCGCCCAAGCCTAGCTCGAAACCGTCGTTGAAGCGCGTACTCGCGTTCACCATCACCGCGGCAGAATCAACCTGTCGCGTGAACGATCGCGCCGCGCCGATGTCGCGCGTGACGATCGCGTCCGTGTGGTGGGAGCCGTAGTCGGCGATGTGCGACACCGCTTCGTCGAGGTCCGCGACCACCTTCACTGAGATGACGAGATCGAGGTATTCGGTGCGGTAGTCGTCATCGGTCGCGGACTTCACGTTGGGAATCCAGCGCCGGGTCTGTTCGCAACCGCGCATCTCGACGCCATTCGCCGCGAGCGCTGCACCGATGCAAGGGAGGAACTCGGCCGCGACCGCAGCGTGAACGAGCAAGCATTCGGCCGCGTTGCACGTGCCCGGTCGCTGACACTTTGCATTCACAACGATGCGCTCGGCGGCGTTCAGGTCGGCCGCGGCATCGACGTACACGTGACACACGCCGTCGAAGTGCTTCAGCACCGGCATGCGCGCTTCGGACGCGACGCGCTGAATCAGTGACTTCCCGCCGCGCGGGATCGCGAGGTCGATGAACTGGCTCATCGAGAGCAGGTGGCCGACCGCTTGTCGGTCGGTGGTCGGCACCAGTTGAACCGCGTCGGCCGGAAGTCCGGCTCGCGTCAACTCGGCGCTGAGCAAGCGGTGCAGGACAGTGTTCGAGTGAATCGCTTCCTTGCCGCCGCGGAGGATGACCGCATTGCCGCTCTTCACGCATAGCGCGGCGGCGTCGGCCGTCACGTTAGGCCGCGACTCGTAGATGAAGAACACCACGCCCAGCGGCACGCCGACCTTCAGCACTTGAAGGCCGTTCGGGCGTTCCGTCGCTTCGCGGATCTCGCCCACGGGATCGGGCAGTGCCGCCACTTGGCGAAGCCCTTCGGCCAGGGCCGCGATACGCTTCGCGTTGAGCGTGAGCCGGTCGATGGCCGCCGTGTTCAGTCCGTAGCCGGGCGCGGCGGCCACGTCTTTCGCGTTCGCCGCGAGCAGGTCGTCTTGGCCTTCTTCAATCGCGATTGCGGAAGCGAGCAACCACCGGTTCTTCGCCGCGGTCGGAACGGTCGCGAGCAGGCGCGCCGCGTTCTTCGCGCGCTGCCCCAAGTCCAGGCACAGCGCACCCAGTTCATCCGGCGGAACGGTATTCGGAGGGAGAGCGGACACGAGAACTTGCCTCAGCGACGGTGCTGGTCGATGGCTTCCAAAAGGATGGCCGCGTCACGCGCGCTGGGGACATCGTGAACACGCAACACGTGAGCGGTTCCGCGTGCGGCGGCGAAGCACGCGATCGCCAGCGAACCGGGGTCGCGCGCGCTGCGGTCACGCCCGCACAATACCCCGATGAACCCTTTGCGTGACACGCCCAAACACACCGGGCGACCGAGACCCGCGACCGCGTTCAGGTTCGCGAGCAAGGCCATGTTGTGTTCGTGTGCCTTACCGAACCCGATGCCGGGATCAACGCACACCGCTTCCGGTGGGATACCGGATTCCCCCAAAACCCGCAACCTCTCTTGGAGGTAGCTCGTTACCTCCGCGACCACGTCCGCGTATTGCGGGTTCTGCTGCATGGTGGTGGGATCGCCTCGCATGTGCATCACCACCACACCGGCGCGAAACTCCTTTGCGATCTCGATCATGGCCGGGTCGCGGAAGCCGGACACATCGTTGATGATAGCAGCGCCGGCTTCGAGACAGGCACGCGCGACTTCGGCTTTCATCGTATCGACCGAGATCGGCACGCGGGTTCGCTTCGCTAACTCCGCGACCACCGGCACGACGCGGCGCAGTTCGTCGTCACGCGCAACCGGTGTCGCGCCGGGGCGTGTGGATTCGCCACCGATGTCGAGGATGTCGGCGCCTTCGCTCGCGAGTTGTAGAGCACGCATGATCGCGGTGGACGTGTCGAGGAACTTCCCGCCGTCGGAGAAGCTGTCGGGCGTGACGTTGACGATGCCCATCACCAGCGGGCGCAAGCCGATGTGAAGCGTGCGGTCGCGGAGGTGCCACGCTCGTGAATGCGGAACGCAAGATGCGGAGTGCGGAATGAAGACAGGGGGTTCATCTGTGTTCATTCCGCACTCCGCATTCCAATTCCCCATCCTCGTTACTTCGCCTTCTTCTCAAGTTCGGCCTTGATCGCCTTCGTCAGTTCAGCCGCGCTCGGCTCGACATTCGGCGCGAACCGGGCGGCCACTTTGCCGTCACGCCCGATCAGGAACTTCTCGAAGTTCCAGCCGACCTGCTTCACCTTGCCGTCCTTGTCCGGGGTAGCCTCGACGAGGGTCTTGTACAGCGGTACCTGCTCCTTACCCTTGACAACGACCTTCGACAGCATCGGGAACGTGACCTTGTACTTGGTGTTGCAGAACTTCTTGATCTCCGCGTCGGTGCCCGGTTCCTGGCCACCGAACTCGTTGGCCGGCACGCCAATCAGCACGAACCCTTCCTTCTCGTACTTCTCGTAGAGATCCTGTAGGCCGGTGTACTGCTTGGTGAGACCGCACTCGCTGGCGACGTTCACGAACAGCACGACCTTGCCCTTGTACTTCGACAGGTCCACGTCTTTACCGTCGATGTCCTTCATCTTGTATTCGAGCGGGCTGGTCACCTTCTTGTCCTCCGCGAAGCAGGTGGCCGTGAAGACCGCGAGCGCGGCCACGGCAGCGACGTACAGCACCTTCATGTCTTGATCCTTGTAGAACTGGGAATGTGGGGTGGGACAGCGATAGTGTAGATGGCGGAGCGGGGGAGGGTATTCACCGATCCCGAAATGAATCGGGTTGCTCGGTTCGTGTTTCGCCGCTATGAGGCGAGCATGAAACGCATTGTATTTCTCGCGGCGCTGGCGTTCCTGACCGGGTGTAGTAACGCCCCAGTCGCGGGGTTTCTGGATAACTGCTTCCCGAGTAAAGCGAAAGGCGACCCCGCATCTGGGCCGCCGCTGCCAGTCGGCGATCCGCTCCGCCCCGCACCGGGGCCGAAATCGAACGCACCGATTCCGCCACCGGACTTCGGACCGGTCGTGCCATGACGCCTACCGGCGCAACGCGCGAGCCGGACGCATGTTGTCCTTCGACTCGTATTCCCACACCACATCGCCGGTCGTGTCCACCTCGATCACGCGACCCGCGTTCCCGTTGTTGTTGTTCATGTACGCGATGAGGGTGTTGCCGTTCGGCAGGCGCTGGCACGACGTGGGGTTCGTGATGTCGTGCTTCCAGACCTCCTTGCCGGTCTTGAGGTCGATTTCAGCCACGCGATTGTAATCGCAGACCAGAATCTTGTCGTCGCCGGTCGCGTCGATGGACTGGTACTGCTGGTAGCGGCCCGTCGTCGTCAGCGGCTTGCCAACCTCTTTACCGTCTTTCGCAGCGAGCCGGTAGATGTTCGGCTGGTTGTTGCCGGTGAACTGCGTGATGAACGCCACGTCGCCGTTGGGCAACCGGCGGCCGCCCATGATGTCGTACTGCTGTCGCGTGAACAGCCACGTCTGCTTCATGTCCTTGTCGTACTGGACCACCTGGTTGCGGCACACGACCACCATCCCGCCTTCGGGTAGGAGATCGATACTGAGCGGTTGAACGGCGTTCGTGGTCTTCACGATGCGCCCTGTGGAGTCACGTTCGGTGATGCGGTTGCCGTTCTGCTCGGCGATCAGGAAGTTGCCATTGGCCAGTTTCTTCACGTCCGACGGGTAGCTCAACTGGTTGATGCCGACTGCGCCGATCGTTGACTTCACCTGCTGGTCCGGCCCTAGCGTCACGATCCGGTATCGCCCGTAGTTCTGGTCGTACTCGATGACGTCCGTGAACCCCGTGATGCGCGGGTTGAAGGCGAACTTCACCAGGTCAAAGCCATCGCTCTTCTTCTTCCACCACGCGGCCCAGGCATCCTTCGCCTTCGTGAGCGATTCCTCGGACTTGCCGAACCGGGCGTCGGGCTTACCCTCGCCGGCCACCTGGAGGAGGAACTCTTCGAGTTGCCAGATGCGCCCGCGCGGTAACTTCGGGATCATCTCAATCAGGTCGGGGACGAACTCTTTCTCGCGGGTGGTGAGCAGGATCGCCCACGTTCCGCGGAACTTTGCGTCCACGTCGGTTTCTTTCCGCACCGCTTCTTTCACGAACGGGAACGCATCCTTGATGCGAATCCGCTCGCCGGGCGTGCCGCCCTCGATGAGCGCGACGTAGGCCGCGGACCGGCGGAGTACGGACTTGTCGTCGAGCGCCTTCACGAGCGCCGGTTCCGCTTTACCCTCGACGACGGCCAGCGCGATCAGCGCGATGCGAATCTCCTCGGCCACTTCGTCGGTGTCGGCCATCGGCAGGAACCCGATGAGCGCGGCGGCGGCTTCCTTCGGCTTCAACTTCACCAGCGACCGTACCGCGGCGGCAGCGACCGCGGCGTGCGGTACCTTCTCCATCCGTTTGAGCGCCTGCCGCGCCCGGTACGCGATCTCCGGGTCGGTGTTCTTCTCGGCGGACTTGAGCGGTCCGATCGCGGCGGGCCCGAACTTCTCGACCTCCTCGGTTGCCTTCACGCGGTCTTCGAAATCATCGGCGCCAAACCTGGCAATGACCTCGCCAATCTTGCTCTGGTCCGCGTCGGTGAGCGTACGCGACCGCAGGTATTCGAGGAGGGGTGTTGCTTCGCTCGCGGAGAGGCCCGCTTGTTTGAGCGCGTCGGCGTCGTTCAGTTGGGCGCCGATGGGGGTCGTGCCGCCGATGGGCAGACGCGGTGGGATTCGCTTGATGATCGGTGGAGGGGGGGCTGGGTCTTCCCCCGCAACCGGAACGAGGATCACCGCGACGAGCGGCAATGCGATCGTGAACAGGATCCCGTGGCGACGCATGGCGGTCTCCAAGTGGACGGGCAATCCAAGTGATTCTAATCTACGCAGTTCCCTATGTAGTGTAGTAGGGGAAGGCTATTTCCGCGGGCTGTGAAGCGGTGTGGCGTGTCCCAGGACGATTGACACGCTGGGAGAATGTGAGAAACTGTGACCGCGCGAGTTGATTGTCACCATGTTAGCGCGCCTGACGCGATGGGAGCAGTTCTCATCAGCGCGCACGAATTCCAATTTCTACCGACTGTTTGACGGTACGAGGGCAGTGGATTCCCCACCATGCGGGGAGCTTGCCGAACTCCCCGGCCAACACCTGAGATCAGGCTCAGCGTCGGGACAAGTCCACCCGGTAACTGCACGCCGCGGTCGAACTCGGGCCGTAGGGCGTACGTTGATGGCGTCACTCCTCGCCCTTGTAGTCGGGAGACGATTATGACCGATTCGTTTGTACTGGGGATCGCCGGCGGTTCTGGTTCCGGCAAAACGACACTAATCGGCAAAATCCTGCGGAGCAAGTTCGGATCGCTGGTGAGCGTACTGCCTCACGATGCGTACTACCTCAACAAGAGCGCTATGCCCAAAGCGAGTCGAGGCGGCCCCCCCAACTGGGATCACCCCAAGGCCCTCGACAACCAACTGTACGAGCAGCACATCAAAACCCTCCTGGAGGGGAAGGCTGTTGACCAGCCGCTTTACAGTTTCGTAACCCATTCGCGCGAGGATCGTGTCCAGCGCGTGGAGGCCAAACCCGTGCTGTTGCTCGATGGCATCCTTCTGTTCGCGGTTCCCAAACTTCGCAAACTGATGCACCTGCGGGTTTACATCGACACCCCGGCCGAGGAGCGGATCGTGCGTCGACTTCTGCGCGATACCAAGTCGGTGAAAGAAGGGGGACGCGGTCGAACGGTCACTGATGTCGCCAACCAGTTCCGCCGGACGGTGCGCCCGATGCACGACCAGTTCGTCGAGCCGAGCCGGGCATACGCGCACCTCATCATCCCGGGGGACGGGAAGGTGGATCACCAGCCCGCGATCGAGTTGTTGCTGGCCAGGATCAGTCAGGTGGTGGCGTAGCACGCCGAATGACTGGGGATCCGAAAGCGAACCCGGTTCACTTTCCCTCCGACCGACGTGTCCGTGTACGGATTCGGCGGCCGTTGTTGCTCCGCTGCGTCGGCATCGGCATCCTTCCTCTGACTGTCGCTGGTGCAGTACCTGATCGCCGGGTTGGCAGGCATCCATTACCCCGCTTGGACGCCGGATCGCGTAGCGCATCCAGACGGATCCCACGAGGCCGCGCGGCCCCGCTCACCTGACACCTGAAACCACCGCACCTCTGCGCTTTTTCGTTGGCCTCATGCTAGTCGGTGTGGTCTGATACAGCGGCAGGTGAGTTTGAACGTTCGGACGCAATGAGTGAGGATTCATTCAATGCATGGTTTTATCATTCTTCAACTACAGAAATTTGCACAGCAACAAGCGGGTCCACAGGCCTGGGATACCTTGCTTCGGGAAGCCAAGTTGCCCCCCAAGTCCTACTCTCCTGTACGAACCTACCCCGATGAGGAAGCCTTCGCCCTGGTCGGTGCTGCGAGCCGTGTTCTGAACTTGCCAGCATCCACCATTCTTGAAGCGTTTGGGGAGTTCATCGCTCCAGAACTGATCCGCCTCTATGGCCGGCTCCTCCAGCCCGAGTGGAAGACTCTCGACGTGATCGAGCACACCGAAACGTTGATCCACGCGGCCGTTCGCGTGGGCAACCCGGGAGCCAAACCCCCGGTGCTGGAATGCATCCGGACCACCGAGAACGAGTTGCAAATCATGTACTCGTCCGAGCGCCAAATGTGCAGTCTCGCGACGGGAATCGTCAAGAGTCTCGCCCGCCACTTTGGCGAGACCATCCTCGTGACCGACGACGCCTGCACGCTGAAGGGCGACCCTTTCTGCGTCCTGCAAGTTACCCAATGCAAGGCGGAGGGCGCGCCCACTCAAATTCTGGAGACGGTTGAGGCGGTCCTTTTTCAGGACAGCACCCCCATCTCCGGCGCAGATTTGCCCGTTCAGGCCGTCAGCGGCAGTGGGGTTTCTTTCCTCGAGCCACCCCTTCGGAGTGACGAACTGGGCAGACTCGCGGGTTTCCGGGTGCTACAGATCGTAGGCCAAGGCGGCATGGGTATCACGTTCCGCGCCCACGACTCCCGCCTGAACCGGGTGGTTGCCCTCAAAGTCATGCAGCCTCGCCTCGTCTCTGACACCGTCATGCGGGCGCGATTTCTGCGTGAAGCCAGAGCCATGGCGGCCATCAAGAGCGACCACGTGGTCACCGTCTACGAGGTCGGCGTGGCGAACGCCATTCCTTTCCTGGCCATGGAATTTCTTGATGGCGTTTCACTGGAGGATTACCGCAAGAATGTTGGCAAACTGCCGCTCCCCCAGGTTGTGCGGATCGGCCGAGAGGTCGCACATGGGTTGGCAGCAGCCCACACCCGTGGCCTCATCCACCGCGACATCAATCCAAGCAACCTGTGGCTGGAATCGCCGACGGGGCGCGTCAAGATCCTGGATTTTGGCCTGGCGCACGTCGACGCCGACCCCGAACATCTAAGTCAGGTCGGCACGATCCTTGGCACACCGGCTTTCATGGCCCCCGAGCAGGCACGCGGCGACACTATCGATCACCGTGCCGACCTGTTCAGTCTGGGGTGCGTTCTGTACGAGTTATGCACCAACGAACGCCCCTTCAATGGGACGGATGTTCTGTGTGTGCTGACGGCCTTGGCCACCCACAAGCCGCCGCCGCCGCAGGCAATGTCGGCGGAGGTGCCAACGGACTTTTCCGACCTGATCATGCAGTTGTTACAGAAGAAGCCGGACCAGCGACCGGCTTCCAGCCAAGCATTGGCCGATGCCTTGGCCGACATTGAGCGCAGTCTTGGCGTTCCTCTCGGGTAGCGCCGTCCGTGTTGAATCCGTGGCCGCGATTTTCGGCAACGATTCCGGTCAAACAAAGGCGGCGAAGCGGACCACGCAAGAAAACTGCGCCCACCCCTTTCCGAATAAGGAAGCGGTGGGGGTAGGTTTCTTAGTCACCGAACCGGCGATCACTCGTCGCGGAGCAGGTGCTGCTTCATCCCCGGTGCGATCGGTGGGCGATCCGTCGCGGGGACAAGGTAATTGCGTGTGTAGTCCGGGCGCAGAATGGGTTTCCCGTCGAGAAGCTGCTCCTTCCACTCCCTATCCGACACGCGGCGCACGCCGGACATCTCGAACTCGTAGTGGCTCATCGTCGGGCCGACGTACACGACGCGGTCCTTGCCGTTGTCGATGGCGACGATCATCAGGTCGATGTTGCCAACGCCTTGATGCAACACGCAGCCGGGGTCGCCAAGTACCGGAGCGGGCACGTCGGTGTGAACGTCCGCGACCAGCGCGTCCCACTTCATGCAGTCCTCCGGCCCGCGATAGAACAGCGCCGGATACCAGCCCGTGTACCGCGGGATGCTGTAGCACCCCATCGCGATGTGGACGATCTGCATGACGTCGGCCAGCACCTTCTTGTCGTCGTCGTTCAGCTCCTTCTGGTTCAACTGTTTCTCCGCGATGACGGTGAGCTTGCCCATCTGCGTGGCGAACGCGCGGAGGAACTTCACCTGCTTCGCCTGGGTCGGCTTCACCTCGTCCGGGAACGGCGTCTTCTCAAGAAGGTCGGCGCTGCGGCTCGCCATCGCATCCATCTGCGCCCAGAACGGCACCACTGGTTCCACGAACCCGGTTGGGTAGTAGCACACCGCGCCCTCGGTGTACGACTGCTTCACGTACAGGATGGTGTCGTGGCGCAACTGGGTCCACGACGCCATCTGCGTGTTCGTGTTCTTCATGCCCCACTCGCGCGTCTTCATCACCTCAGGCATCTTCTCGTCGGCCGGCGCGCTGAGCGTGCGGAGCGTCTTGAGCCACTGCATGTAAATCGTGTCGTCCCAGGCTTTCGCGTCGAGGCCGTCGATGATGTTGCGCACCGCGGCGAGGTTGTGCTGGTACGGCTTCTGGTCGCGCCACGGGTGCGAGCCGCGCTCGATGCGCTCGACGAGGTTGGGAACGACGTGGTTGTTGCCCAGCGCCGCAAACGCCACATCCATTCCGCTGGGTACGCGGCGCTGTACCAGTTCCTTGTTCCACGCGATGTCGGCGAACACGGTCTTGGACGTGACCCAGCTATCGATCACGAACTTCTGCCCCAACACCGTGAACGACTGCGGGAGTACGGTCTTCACACTGCCGCCCGGATTGATGTACACGTCGCCGCGAATGTCCTGCTTGCCGGTTCCCATCTCCTGAACCGCGGCCGTGAGCTTCTTCAGGTCGGCGTCGGTTTTGAGGTCCGCCGGCGTCTTGATCTTGGCGACCGCCGCGACGCGCGCGAGGTCGTCGAACGTGGCGGAGTCGGTACGGCCCACGAACGTCTGGATACACCGGTCGAACTGCCGCCACGCTTCTTCCTTCCCGGACTTTCGGAGCAGATCGAGCAGTACCATCGACGCACCGAGTTCGCGCTCGGAGGACAGCGGCCCGGTCTTGTCGAACCCACCCGCGATGCGCAGATCCGTGCGCCCGCACCACATCATCGCCTTGAAGTACCGGCGCAGTTCGATCTTCAGTTCGTAGTGACCACGCGGCTTGAACTGACTGAAGTCCATGTTTCGCGTGCGCCCGAACAGGTTGAACTCATGCATCCCCTCGGCCCTCACCGCGTCGAGCGTCCCCTGCACCCGCGCCTCCTGGTCGAGCTTCGTCTTCACGGCTTCGCCTGGGAGCGGCTTGACACCCGGAACCGGATCGACCAGGACGATCTCGTTCGGGTCGCCACGCAGCAGGGTGCGTGCGACCGCGAGGAAGTAGTCCGCGTCCAGCACGGAGTCCTTGAGTACGCCATCGCCGTACTCGGCCTTGGCCTTCGGGAGCGCGTCGTGCATCGCGGTGAGGAGCGCATCGAGCGAGTGGCGCAGGTAGGTGAGTTCGAGTTCTTCGAGCATCGTGTCGTAGCTGCGGTGCCAGGCGTGCAGCACCGAGTCGGATGAGATGAACACCGGCAGGTCGCGGTGGTAGATGTCGTAGTAGAGCTGGCCGAAGGACATGCCGCCGAGCCGCTCGGACACGACGAACCCGTTCTTCTTGTACGCGGCGAGTTCGTCCTTGTTGAGCTTGAAGCCCTTCAGTTCGACGTCCGGCCAGATGTAGTCCTCGCCGCCCTTCTTCGCCGGGTGGTTGATGGTCTTGCCGCCCGGCTTCTTTACCTTTTCGACGTTCACCTGATCGAAGAACTTCGCGGTGGTCGGGTCGAACGAGAGTTTGCCGAGGTACTTGGGCGCTGGGTAGCGGCCGGCAAACTGCTGCGGCGTGATCTGCCCGACGGCCTTGAGTTCAGCATCGAACGCAGCGGAGAACCCGAACCGGTCTTCCTGCGGCGGGATCGCATCGGGCTTCTTCGCGTCGGGTTTCTTCGCGTCCGCGGGCGGCGTTTCCGGTGGCAACACGCTGTAGCACGCGACGACGCCGAACCCTAACGCACCGATCACGAGCAGACCGAGGGAGCACTTCAACACGGTGGACCCTCCGAGGGAGAAACGAGAAGCGAGCGCGGAGAAAGGTACACT
>SXGU01537358.1_pt1 | contig 48993 bp, 43 predicted proteins | sample 3174531 | NCBI WGS metagenome assembly SXGU01 (sample SAMN11356863, study PRJNA531348) | freshwater metagenome | isolation source: freshwater sample F1-140 | place: China: Fuxian Lake, Yuxi | collected 2017-12-25 | reverse complement strand
CGGGCAGCCTCCGGTCTTACTAGATATCAGTTGGCACATTTGAATCTCGGTTGGATCGTGGAACTCGCGATGGATATGCGCTGCTGCGTTGACCAGGTCGAGCAATCCGCGTGAGTAGATTTCCTCGACTTCGGCGCGCGTCCAATCGGTTCTTACGGTGGCTACCTGGTTAGACATCGGCGCCACGTTAGATGCACCAGGTGACGATTTCGAACGGTCGCAGCACCGCTGGTCCCGTCTCCGCCTCGCCCACTGTATCTTCGAGCAGATTCGTCCGATGACGACCATCTGGCACGGAGGCCAAAATCGCGCGGTCTCCGACGGCTTCCCACACACGCAGGATTAGGTCGTCGTTCGAATCGGACCGCTTGACGGCGCTAACAAGGACGCCCGAATTGTCGACCCGAACGATTGGCTGTGGGCATCGGGCGGCCGATCCGTTTTCGACCGCCCGAATCGGCAGGTTCAACGCTTCGGCTTGGTTCACAACTTCGCGCAATCCCGAACCGTGGGCCAACAGACTCAATGTCACTTCGTGGTGACCATCGTCTGCCATCGGATCTGGGAACCGTGCGCCCTTCTGCAGAGAAACGCGGATCTCGCTACCGGTGGCAGATGTCGATTGCACGGCGTGTCCGTAACGACCGTTGTTCAAGACGGCGATACCGAACTCCGGTTCGCTCACGTCAACCCATCGATGCGCGCAAACTTCGAATTTTGCTGCATCCCAACTGGTGTTGGCATGCGTAGGGCGGTTCACATGCCCGAACTGAATCTCGCATGTGGCATTCTCGGTCTTGACATCGAGCGGGAACGCCACAGCTAAGAGATGCTCGCGTTCGTGCCAGTCGATAGAGAACTCCATGTCGACTCTGGCCGAGCCTGCGCGAATTACGTACGTCTGAGACAGTCGCGAACTTCCGAACTCGCGAGTAACTCGGACACGGCCGACGAGCGGACCGTTGTCTACGACCTCGATCGACACGCAATTGTCGATGACAACTGCATTGCGACGCGCCCAGGATTCGAGGTCCCACGCGTCGTATTCGTTGGGGAAATCGGGCGAAAGCTCAATCACCGCACCTGCCGTGCCATGAGGAATACATTCTCTCCTCCGCAACAGATCAAAGCACGACGTGAGTGCACCTGCTTCGTTCCACGAAATCGACACGAAGTCGTTCCTCATCGTGGAACCAACAATTTCGACTGTGCCGTCTACAGCGTTCGACCCTGCCTCAGCGAGCGATAGCCCTGGCACGATCGCACGGATAGCTGTCTTGCCGCTCGCTAGACGCTGCGAAGCACCTGCGACCTCGCCATCGATGACTACCTCAACAACTTCGTCACGATCGTGGGTGGCGGGATTGACGAAAGTCAGTGAGGGTGGGGCCAACGCTCTGAGCGCATCGGCGATAATCCCTTTAAGGGATTCGTTCACGCGTGCGTAGTCACGGTCGACATCTTCGTATACCCATGCGATACCGCTGCCCGGAATGATGTCGTGGAACTGCAATAGCAAGACAGTCTTCCAGAGTTCGTCGAGCTGCGCCTTCGGCCCACCATCTAGGTACGCCCACCAAAGTTCGGCCTCGCGGAGGAGATTCTCAGCTTGACGATTACCGATCTTGGCGTTCGATTGGCTCGTGAATGTGCCGCGATGCATTTCGAAATAGAGCTCGCCGCGCCACTCTGGAAGTGCTGCAGGATCAGCCGCGATGTCGGTCTCGACCGCTTGGAAGAAGCCATCGACAGTTCCGAGGTGGACGCTCGGCACACCGTCAAGATCGGAAATCAACTTCGCACGCGCAACCATCTCTTTGGTCGGACCGCCACCGCCGTCGCCGTGGCCGTATGGCATCAATGACCAGTTGCTCCAGCCATCGTCGCGGAAGTTCTTTGCCGCATACGTCGCTTGTTCGGGCGTGACTAGAGCGTTATAGGTATCGACTGGCGGGAAATGCGTGAGGACTGAGGTGCCATCGATGCCGGTCCACTTGAACGTGTGATGTGGCAGCTTGTTTTGCTTGTTCCATGAAAGTTTCTGCGTCACGAATCGATCGCAACCGCCAGCGGCAAATATCTGAGGCAAGCTCCCTGGGTATCCGAAAACGTCCGGAATCCAAACTTCACGACATCGAATACCGAAGCGAGATTCGAAGTACCGCTGACCGTGAACCAGCTGCCGCACAAGCGACTCGCCATTTGGCAGGTTCATGTCGGCTTCTACCCACATACCCCCGACGGGAATGAACTGGCCCGTCGCAACTTTCTCTGCGATCTTCTGAAACAGCTCCGGATACTGCTGCTCCATCCATGCATACTGTTGTGCTTGCGAACACACGAACTTGTAGTCGGCGTCGCGGTTCATGAGTTCGACAGCAGAACTAAATGTTCGCGCGCATTTCCTGACGGTTTCCCTGACAGGCCACAACCATGCGCTATCGATGTGAGCGTGCCCGACGGCCACGATCTGGTGGGAACTATCTCTCGCTGGCACGCTCAGGGCTTGCGACAATACGGCGCGAACCTTCGCAGCCGTGCCGACCACGTCGTCGAGATCGAGAACGTCGAGTGCTCGCTCCATCGTCCGCAAGATCCTGCTACGGCGGCCATCATCTAAGCGCAACGATTTCATTGTGCCTTGAAGCACGTTCACTTCATGACACAGTGCTTCAACTTCTCGAAAGAAGATACCGATGTCTGCACGTCTAAACGCATACAGCGGATTTTGACCCGCAGTTGTCCGCGAACCCATCGGGGTAACTGGTCCACCGATGCCCGGGTTTGCAGCAGCTTCAAGAATCAGTTCAATAGAGTCGCCTGCGGTCATTCCGTCGAGCGAAACGAACCGCCGGTCGGGGTGCACTCCACAACGCGGACTTCCATCTGTGTTCCAGAGCATCGCCTCTGCCTGAAATCCTGGATCAATCCCGTGGAAGCCGATGTCGATTACGGCTTCGATCTCTTGACCTTGCCATTCGTTCGGAATCTCTCCTGACAACTTGAACCATGTGGTGCCCCATGGCCTCGCCCAGCGATCTCCGATGTTGAATGGCTTGAATTCATGCGCCATTGCTTCGTCGAACCGTACCGGTTCGCCGGGCGCAGTCCACGCGAGCAAATCGAGCGACACGGAATCACCGTGTATCGCGGGCAACAGTCGCTCGAAGTAGGCGCGCTCGATACGACGCTCGATTAGTTCCCTGTCGTTATGCACGCAGACCATCCTCGCGCAATCATGTAGTAGTAGCTGAGTCCCGCGAGGTCAATCGAGATGTTGCCAACCAAATCGACCTTTGATGCACAAGTTCCCGAGGCTGATGTCGTGATCACTCGGACTCGTCACTTTGACGATGTTGTCATCTTGAACGTGAAGTTCGAGATTGCATCCGACTCCGCAAAATGCGCACACCGTGTGCGTCACGACCTGTCGCTCTTGAACCCAAGTGGATTCGGTTCGCATTACGAACTCCGTCAAGGGTGTCAAGGCTCCTGTAGGGCAAACTGCGATGCAGTTTCCGCAATAGACACACGCACTGTCTGGCAATCGCACATCGAACTCTGTAGAAACTCTGCTTTCGAAACCGCGCCCAGCGATCGCAATAGCGAAGGTGTGTTGCGCTTGGTCGCCACATGCATCGACGCACCTGTAGCAAAGAACGCACCGGGAATACTCGCGAGCGAAGAGGTCATCATGAATCTTCGATGCTTCTTCTAGCTTCGTACCATCGAAATGGTCGCTACGCGCTTCGTATTCGACGAAGTGTGCGACTAGCTCGGATTCGGCCCAATCGAGTTCGACCGCAGATGCAAGTAACTCCAGAACCGACCTGCGGTTCTCTCGAACGCGTGCGGAGTTTGTAGTGATCACCATCTGATCTTCGACTGTGCGAGAACACGATGCAACCAGAGGTCGTGTGCCTTCCACTTCGACGACGCAGAGTCGACAAGCATTTGCAGGATTCAAATTTCGCGCCCAGCAAAGCGTCGGAATTTCGATTCCAACCGTTTCGGCAGCGCTGCGAATGGTGGCGCCAGCTTTGGCGTCGACCTCGATGCCATCGATCACTACTCGAATGCTCAAATGACACCAAGATTTCGCGCGGATCGGACCAATGATGACGCGGCTTGGCCGAGACCGCAGATCGATGAGTCGGTCATGACCTGATCGAGATCGTCAAGCACCCGAAGGCCCCCAGAACGTCCTGCAACGATCTCCATTTGCCTTTGCGTGCCGATACGACAGGGTACGCATTTCCCGCAGGACTCGTTCGCAAAGAATTTGGCGACCCGAGCTACGACTTTCGGGAGGTCGACACTTGCGTCAAATACAACGATGGCCCCGGACCCGAGGCTGAGTCCAGCAGAACGAGCACCCTCGAAACTGAGTTCCACATGCAGTTGCTCAGGCGACACGAACCCTCCAGCAGCGCCACCCAAAAGAATCATCTGAAGTTCTGACCCCGCTGCAACTCCCCCAGCATCACTCAGCACTCGGCCGAGGGTCGTTCCCATCGGATGCTCATACACGCCTGGTCGAGCTACATGGCCGGAGAGGCAAAAGAGCCGAGTGCCAGGAGACTCCGCGGAACCGACGCTCCGCCATTCTGCAGGGCCTTGGTGAAGGATTTCCAAAACATTCACGAGTGTTTCGACATTGTTGATCAGGGTCGGTTGTCCGAATAGCCCATCAGATGTTGGGTACGGCGGTTTACTGCGAGGCTCTCCGCGGTAACCCTCAATCGACTGAAGTAAGGCTGTTTCTTCACCGCATACGTACGCTCCCCCGCCGCGCCGCACCTCAATATCGAAGGGGCGGCCAGATCCAGCTACGTCAGCACCGAGGAATCCTGTGCTGTGTGCCTCTGAAATGGCACTTTTGATCCGAGCGTACGAGAGCGTGTATTCACCACGGATGTATATCCAACCGCAATCGGCTCCGACGGTCAAACCTGCAATCGTGAGAGCCTCAATGAGCGCGAACGGATCTTGTTCCATGAGCACCCGATCCTTGAAGGTGCCGGGCTCTGATTCGTCTGCATTTGCGATCACGTACTTCGTCGAACTCAAGCTGTCGGCGACCGCCAGCCACTTTGCCCCCGTAGGGAATGCCGCACCGCCTCGGCCGCGCAAACCACTCTGTTGGATTGCGCCGAGCACACCGCTAGATCCGATTTCTATGGCAACTTCGAGTGCCGTGTATCCACCAACACTCCGGTAATCCGCGATTGTTGTGGCACCGCCATTAAAGATCCTACGCAGCAACCTTGCACCCGCTGGAGCCGCAACCACTGGTGTGCTCGCCCCAACGGACTCAGTCACGATCGCAGTGCCGTGTCCTGGTCGCTGCACGACGGCAGCCGCCGACGAATCACATTGGCCAAGGCAGCTCGAGCCAACGCGCGATCCCTCGACTCCGAGGTTCCCTGACGAAAAAAGCATGCATGTGATGTCGTCACACTGCCGAATGAGAACTTCGGGCGGTGGTTCGGACTGCAGCAGTTCGTAAAACGTTGCGACCCCATACGCCTCGGCCAAAGGCACGCCTAAAGAATCACAAAGCGCCTTTAAGCCACCTGGGCTCACCCATCCGACTGAGTCCTGTAAAGCCCAGAGCCCTGGGAGCAATAGGTGCCGAATTCCGGTTGCACGCCTAGGGCCTCCGACTAGCACGCGTTCTGAAAGGGCATGAGTCGCTCTTTCAGGCTCTAGAAGAAACTGTTCGACGATTTCCTGTTCGCGCGTCGTTGGCTGCCCGTTGCCAAAATGAACGTTAGGCATTGCTACTGCGCCACGATTTCGCTAGCGCATCGGTCGATCCGCACGGCGGTCGCCTTAAATTCGGCAGTACCCGACTTCGGGTCCCATGCATCGCTTATGAGTCTGTTGACATCGGCCGCGCCCGGAAAATGCATGGTCGAGAAAACCAGTCCGCGCGGCAAACCCTCGACTATACGAATCGTCATCTCGATTGCCCCTCGGCGCGACGCGACCGCGACGCGGTCACCCGAAGTTACGCCAATGCTCGAGGCATCGGCACGACAAATATCGAGAGTGTCGCCCGTGCGAATCGGCGAAGGATAACGCTCAGTTTGAACTCCCGTGTTGTAGCTGTCAATGACCCGCCCTGTCGTGAGGCGGAATGGGTAGTCGTCGTCGAGTGTGTCAAGCGGTGGCCTCCATTCGACTGCAGCGAACGGAGCCCGTGCGCCCACCAATGGTTGTTGCCATAAGCGACCGTGTAAGAACGGAGCGCCGGGATCAGACTCGTCGAGACATGGCCACTGCAACCCGCCGAGGTCAGACAGCCTCGCGTAGGTCATTCCCGCATGACTAGGCGAGACCCGCCGCAACTCATCCCAGACCACCTCTGCGTCTGGGCTTCCCCAATCGTGGCCGCAAATCTTCGCGACATCAAAAATGATTTCGAGGTCGTCATGCGCTTCGCCTGGAGGAGCGACAGCGCGTCTGACCCGCTGGACACGCCGCTCAGAATTGGTAACAGTTCCATCTGACTCTGCCCAGGCCGCAGCGGCTGGGAACACCACATCCGCGAGCTGCGCGGTACGAGTCAGATACAAGTCCTGAACAACGAGAATGTCTAGTCCACTCAGCGCCGCACGCGCGTGGTCTGCGTCGGCCTCTGAGTCCGCTGGATTTTCGCCTATAACCCAAAGCGCTCGTAGTGCTCGCTCATGCATCGCGTCGAACATTTCGCTCATATGCCAACCACGTTGATCTGGCAGGCTGGCGCCCCACTCTCTCTCGCACCGCTCGCGTTGCACGGCGTCCGAAACATCCGTGAAACCGGGGAGACGCAGCGGAATCGCGCCCATGTCTCCGCCGCCCTGCACGTTGTTCTGGCCTCGGAGAGGTACAAGTCCACTACCCCAACGGCCAACGTTGCCGGTTAGCAAAGCCAAGTTGATTAGAGCGTGAACATTGTCGACACCGGTGTGGTGCTCTGTGATTCCTAGCGTCCAACAAATCTGCACTTTCTTGCTCTGTCCGATGGCAAGCGCCAGCGCTCGGATTTCTGCAGTTGGCAGTTTGGTTGCATCCGAGGCCCGTTCAGGGGTCCAGTCTTCTACGGAAGCCGCGAACTCGGCGTACCCGCTCGTAGCGTTGGCAATGAATTCCTCATCAGCGTGTCCATTGTGAATGATCTCTCTGGCTAGAGCGTTGGCGAGAGCAATGTCTGAGCCGACCTCTAGCCCTAACCAAGTATCAGCGAATTTCGCCGAAGAGGTACGCCTCGGATCGATCGCCCACATTCGAGCACCATTCTTGATGCCCTTCAGCAGATGATGAAAAAAAATCGGGTGGGCATCACGTGCATTAGATCCCCAAAGCAAGATCAAGTCGGCATCTTCAATCTCTGCGAATGAACTAGTGCCTCCACCGACACCGAACACTGTCGTCAGACCGACGACGCTTGGAGCATGTCAAGTTCGATTACATGAGTCAATATTGTTCGTGCCTACAACGACACGCGCAAATTTCTGAGCCGCGTAATTGACTTCATTGGTTGATTTCGAACAGCTAAAGATTCCGAATGACTGTGGCCCGAATTCATTTTTGGCTCTGAGGATTCCGCTCGCTGCAACTTCCAGAGCGTGCGACCACGACGTTGGCTCGAGTACATCACCTAATTTGACCAGTGGTTGTGTCAGACGTGAGCCGAAACTTCGTTTCCTCATATCAGATTCACGGTAATGCCCGAGAGTCCACGGACGCGGCGTACCTAACCAATTAGCGGTGGGCGCCCCGCGACACATGAATTTCGAAGGCTGCCGATCACTTCAGCGCCAGAGTTGATGACGTCACCAACCTGTAGAAACCGTCCGCGTGCGATCCCAACCCCCGCAGGTGTTCCCGAAAAGATGAGATCACCTGGCGTCAGCGTGCAGATCGATGACAGGTACGACACGAGGGTCGGAATCGAGAAAATCAGTAGACTGCTACGCGCGTCTTGCATTCTTTCTGTGCCAATATCACACCACAGACCGATATCGTCAGGATCGGCAAATGAGTCAACTGAGACGACTGCTGGCCCGACTGGCCCGTAATTAGCGAAGCTCTTGCCGAGGCTGAACTGGGGCGGATTACCCGACCGTTGCACGGCGCGATCACTCACGTCTTGGCCCAATGTCAGGCCAGCAATGCTTCCCCACGCCTTCTCTGCTGTCACGTGCGAAGTGACAGCACCAATAACCACCACGATCTCGACTTCCCAATCGACCCTCGTGCCTGAAAGTGGGATCTCGGAATTTGGACCCGCAATACAGGTCGGAAACTTCGTGAACGTCAATGGGGCCGGTGGCAACTCTGCGCCAGTTTCGCTTGCGTGGTCGCGATAATTGAGTCCGATACCGAACACCTGACGTGGCGCCGGAACGGGCGACTCGAGCGACACATCAATTGTCGCTCCGGATGGCTTCTGTGCAGCGCAACCGCGACTCAGGTTGTGCAACTCACTGTGGCGCTCGATTGCATAGCGGGGATCCGCCCAACGCTCATCGGCAGTCAAATGACCGATATCGAAGTAGCTGTCACCGATCTCTAGTGCGGCCCGACCACCGACATTGATAAGTCTGAACAAGGTATTCGCTCCCAATAGAAGATCCGATTGCGGCAGGGGTTGGCCCTAGAGTCGGCGCCCGTGCGACGCTCAGTTTACGGACTTATGGCATGCGTCATGTTCAACACGGTTGCATCCGCGTGTGGCCTCGTGGCACTCGGGATTCAAGTCTTTGATCTAACGGGGAGTGAACTCGATCTCGGTTTCCTGGGTCTCGCAGAGTTCCTGCCTGCGGCGTTGCTGGTCTTTATCGTTGGCCCAGTCGCAGACCGACACGACCGAAGGCAAGTCGTCGCTATTGCCGCGGCTGGAGAGGCTCTCGCTGCATGTGCGCTCGCGTTGTATTCGGAATCCAAGCCATCAGCGGTTATGCCGATTTTTGGAATCGTCGTTGTTTTCGGCGTATTCAGAGCATTCCTCGCTCCAGCCGAGCGCGCAGTACTCGGCGACATCGTTCCACCCGACCAACTGCCAAAGCTCGTAGCTCGGTTCTCGATCGTCTGGCAAATATCACTCGTAATTGGGCCAGTGCTCGGAGGTTTCCTCTACGCAGCGAACCCAACCTATTCATACGTCGCAATGGCGGTGCTTCTCACGTTCGGAGCCGTCGCGATTATGACTGTTCATAAGCCGCGACGCGTCACCCATCACGAGGAACTCACAGGCACAAGTCTCAACGCTGCATTCGCAGGTCTCAGATTCATTCGCAGTCGCCCCGCACTTCTAGGCGCAATCTCTCTCGACTTGTTTGCTGTGTTGTTCGGTGGAGCGGTAGCGCTATTGCCTGCAATTGCCGATGAGCGTCTTGGCGTCGGGCCGATCGGACTTGGGTGGTTGAGAGCTTCAATCGGAATCGGCGCAGGACTCACCACCCTTGTCCTGGCATTACGGCCGAAGGTGACGGACATCGGCCGCACGCTGCTGATAGCTGTTGGCGTTTTCGGCGTGTTCACGGTCGTGCTCGGCATGACGCGGAGCTACTTCGTAGCGTTCTGTGCATTGCTAATACTTTCGGGGGCCGACTCAATCAGCGTGTACATCAGATCTACTCTCGTACCGATTCTGACTCCCGTTTCTTTGCGCGGTCGGGTCCTTGCGGTCGAAAACGTCTTCATTGGTGCGAGCAACGAACTCGGTGCATTCGAGTCGGGGGTTGCTGGAGCAGCGTTCGGTGCTCCAGCCGCGATCGCACTAGGCGGCATAGCTACAATCGTGATCGCTATCGGCTGGTGGTTTGGGTTCCCTGCACTTCGCCTGATGAACGGTTTCGATGATGAAACGGAACATTCCGAAGCACATGTATGACAATATTGCTATGTGACAGTTAACCCTTCGCCCGTCGTGCCGTCGACTCTTCAACGTTTCTGCGCCGAAGATGACATCGTTGCGATTACAGCAGCACTCTTACAAGACGGTGGCGTCATCGTAGAAGGCATGCTGAACCCTGTAGAACTTAGAAGACTAAATGCCGAAGTCGATCCATATGTCGAAGCCGCCGAGCCCGGAGCAGCCCAGATCAACGAAATGCTCGATCTGTTTTTCGGCCCTCGAACGCGACACGTTGGCTCACTCACGGCGAAGTCGCCGACCTTTGTTGAGGCGGTGTTACTCCACCCGGTGATGAAGGCAATCTGCGATGAGATCCTGCTGCCATCTTGCGCGCGTTATCAACTGAATATTGCGGCAATTCTCGATCGAGGCCCAGGCGCGGAGGCACAAATGCTTCACCGCGACGAAGACGTTTGGGTTCATATACCACGACCACACCCAACCCTGCAGATTGCATCCGTCTGGGCTCTGGTCGATATGCGCAAGGACAATGGGGCGACGGCCGTGATTCCAGGGAGCCATCGAGAGACACTGCGATTTCGTAATGTCGACGATGCGGAAATCGCCTACGCCGAGATGCCGGCAGGGAGCGCAGTTATCTATCTCGGATCGACGATGCACGGGGGTGGAGCTAACACAACAGAGAACGAATGGCGGAGAGCATTTCACTTGTCGTTCTGTCTCGGTTGGTTGCGTACAGAAGAGAACAACTATTTGGGCACGCCGCCATCTGTCGCGAAGACCCTGTCGCGGCCAGCACAAGAACTCATCGGCTATGCGGTGCACGACGCGATTCAAGACCTTGGTGGCTACTTGGGCAACCTTGACGGGCGAGACCCTGTCGAGATGCTCCAAGATGGTTCACTCAATTGAGCGAGTACCTTCCGCAGTTGATGACGAAAAATGACGTTCCACGCTGGGATCTATCCGCGATCTATTCAGGTCTTGACGACAGGGCATTTCTCGGCGCACTCGAGCAGACCTACGCCGATGTCGACCGTCTTGTTGCTCGGTACGAAGACTTCAATATCAGGGGCTGCGACTCGCGTCCTGTGACCAGAGCGGACCAAGATGCCTTGGCAACGATCCTTGATGAGACCAATGCTCTACAGCTGGCTCTCCGCAAGCTGAGTACCTACTTGTATGCCTTGGTGACGACCGACAGTTTCGACGACGCTGCGGCTGCACTGAGTGTTGAATTGCAAACCAGGACTGCTGCACTTGGTCCGCTCACTAAACGCCTCGCATCATGGTGCGCGTCTCTTGGCACCTCAGAGCTTGCTGCAGCTACGGAGAGCGGCGAGGCCCACGAGTTCTACCTTGAACAACTCGCGGTAGTCGCGGACCTGCAAATGGCAGAAGCCGAGGAATCTCTCGCAGCACAGCTCGCCCCGAGTGGCGGTCTCGCATGGGCGCGTCTGCACGGAGACATATCGGCTCAACTAATGGTCGATATCGAAGTCGCCGGGTCGCCGTCCGAACGTGTCTCGATGGCGCAAGCCCGAGGGTACGCGACCCATTCGGATCCCTTGGTCCGTCGCGGTGCCTACATTGGCGAACTTGCCGCATGGAAGCAAGTAGAGGTACCTCTCGCAGCGGCCCTCAACGGCGCCAAAGGCGAGCAAGGTGTTCTCAATGCGAGACGAGGGTGGCCAGACGATCTCGCTCCAGCATTGCGTACAAACTCCGTACCTCGGGTCGCGCTTGACGCCATGAATGCTGCCGTCGTCGACTCGCTACAGGATTTCAGGCGCTACTTCCACGCGAAGGCGCGACTATTGGGACATTCGCATGGGTTGCCTTGGTGGGACCTTTTTGCACCAGTCGGATCCTCAGCGGAGATCACGTGGTCCGAAGCCAAGTCAATTGTTCGAGGTGCCTTCGGTGGCTTTTCGAAATCTCTCTTGGGGCTTGCCGACAGGGCATTTGATGAGCAATGGATTGACGCCGAAATTCGGGAAGGGAAACGCGGCGGGGCATATTGCGCTGGGGTCGAAGGGGCAAGTAGTCGCGTCATGATGAATTTTGATTCAAGTCTCGATTCAGTGTCGACGCTCGCACACGAATTGGGTCACGCGTACCACAATGTCGCTCTCGCCGAACGAACGCCGTTGCAACGCCGCACCCCGATGGCGCTAGCCGAGACAGCTTCGATCTTTTGTGAAACCTTGATGTTCGAAACAGCGATGACTGGAGCGACCTCCGAATCTCAACGCCTAGCGTTGCTAGACACAAACCTCGTAGGCGCTTCACAGGTCGTTGTTGACATCCATAGTCGCTTCCTATTTGAGTCCGAGTTGTGTCGACGCCGACGTCGCACCGCGCTGTCGCCGAATGACCTCAGCCAGATCATGGCCGAAGCACAAGAGGCATCCTATGGAGATGGTCTCGCCCCCCAGGCGCGGCATGAATACATGTGGGCAGTCAAGGGTCACTACTTCACCCCGTTCTACAACTGGCCCTACACTTATGGCTTGCTCTTCGGGATTGGATTGTTCGCTCGCTATCAGGCAGACCCAGAAGAGTTTCGCGCCGGATACGACGATCTGCTCGCCAATACCGGCATGGCCGATGCTGCGACTCTCGCTTCTCGCTTCGATGTGGACATCACGTCGCGATCCTTTTGGGACGCCAGCCTCGCCGTAATTCGTTCGCGTATCGATGAATACACCGCGCTTGCATCGACCTAACCGAGACAGGGGCGATGGTACGATCCGGCCGATTTCGCACGCAAAGTAACGGTTGCTACGCCGAGGAGTTCGCCCAAGTGTCACTCACCGCCCCGACAGATTCCGTCCTGATAAATAGTCGCGAACGTTCACGCAATTTGGTTGCCATTGCAGTAGTGAGTCTCGCAGGACTACTGCTCGAGGTCGGTTACACACGAATAGTTTCATACAAACTTTGGTACTACTACACCTACCTAGTCATCGGTCTCGCCCTGCTCGGAATCGGATCCGGTGGCATTGCAGTCACCTTGATCCCAGCGTTAAAGCGTGCTTCTTCGCGATCGATAATCGCCTTGTGTTCGATTTGGGGCGCGATCACGACACTCGGAGGAACCTTCGTCATCGCGAAATTGCGCATCGACACGGCAAGAATTTGGTCGCACGACGACTGGACACAAGCACGTTCCGCACTCAAACAGATCGCGAGCCTCGGAATTATCTGCTTCGCGATCTTCGCCACCTTCGTCTCGCTGGGAATCATACTGTCGACACTGCTGGGCCGTGCACGTGAAGACATCGGCAAGCTCTACTTTGCCGATCTTGCCGCCGCCGGGCTCGCCTGTGTTATCGCCATCCCTCTGATTTCGGCGGTCGGGCCACCGACGGTGGTCATCATGGCGGCGGCGCTCTTTCTTGGAGTCGGACTCGTATTTCTGCCGCGAACGAGGGGCTTTGTCGTAGTCGCTCATGGCCTGATCGGTGGCCTCACGGCGGTGGTATTGGTCGCCATGCTCATCAACAACTCATTGATTCCGTCGATTATTCCCGACACCAAAAAGATGGCCTTCGCCCCCTCGGAAAATTCGAGTAGCGATTGGGGTCCAGTGTTTCGCGTCGACGCTCTTGAGGTGCCAAATCCGCGCCCCGACTGGCCGGTACCTGGCACAAGCTGGCTGCTCTTGCATGATGCAACTTTCGGGGCTGGTATGCATCGGTTCGACGGTGACGCTGCCGCGCTCACCTACTACGACACCGATCCACGACGTATCCCGTTCGAGGTCCTCGGCACGCCGCCAAGGAACGAACTAATTATTGGCTCCGCTGGAGGCAACGAGATTCTGGCGTCATTGCACTTCGGCGCGAAAGATATCGACGCAGTAGAGCTCAATCCTGTCACGGTGGAAATGCTTAAAGGCGACTTCGCTGACGAAACCGGCCATCTCGCGGAACGCGAGGACGTGCACTTGCACCAAGGCGACGGTCGCACGTACCTCGCGCGATCCTACGAGAAGTACGACCTGATTTGGTTTGTTGCACCAGATAGCTACGCGGCCAACAACGCAGCCTCTTCGGGATCGTTTGTGCTTTCTGAGAGTTACCTCTACACATCTGAAATGATCGCCGAGAGCCTCGAACATCTCAGCGACAACGGACTAGTCGTTGTGCAATTCGGCGAGTTGCGTTTCGCAAACAAGGAACATCCCGAACAGGCTCGCCCTAACCGTACGTCGCGGTATCTCGCGACTGCGCGCCACGCCATGAACGGCCTTGACGGCTTCGAAGAGCCCGAAAACCACATCCTGGTAGCAGTCGAAGAGAGCGCTGGGGCGCAACCAGCAATCGTACTGAAGAGGACTCCGTTCACAGAACAGCAAGTCGCGGATTTCGCAGAGACTGTGCCTCAGCTAAAGGACACGCGCCTGGTCTATGCGCCTGGAGTATTCAACGACGGCAGCTTCCCTGCACGCATCGCTGGTGCTACAGACGAGAAAGCAGTTGCAGAGATCGTCGCCTCGTATCCAGGCGAGATCGGTCCGATTACAGATGATGGTCCGTTCTTCTGGCATTTCAAGAACTACCGAACAGTGCTAGGGGAAATGACCAACTCCTGGGATGGGCTCGATCCCGAGGACTCCATAGGAGAACGCGTACTAGTACTCCTCCTCGGGTTCGCGATCCTTTACGCAGCGGCTTTCCTCCTAGTGCCGTTCATTTTCGTCCGCAAGAAGTGGCGGGCGCTCCCAGCTAAGGGGCCGTCCGCGATCTTCTTCGCATGTCTCGGTTTCGGTTTCATGTTCTATGAAATCAGCATGATCCAGAGACTCGTTCAGTTCCTGGGCTACCCAACGATGTCGCTAACAGTCACCCTCGCGACGATTCTCATTACGACCGGAATTGGTGCCCTCGTTTCAAAGAGGTATTCCCAAAATCCAACTCGAGCATTGATTCGATGTCTCGGCGCGCTTGGGGTTCTAACTATCGCCTATCGATACGGACTCGCCGAGTTCACGGACTCGCTCTTAGGCGCAAGCGTCGGCTTGAGAATCCTAGTTTCAATCGTTGTGCTCGCTCCGCTGGGTTTCTGCCTCGGGATGTTCATGCCGCTAGGGCTTGGAACTGTTTCACAGCTCGGTGATGACGGCGAGTCTTATACCGCATGGGCGTGGGCTGTGAACGGGTTCTTCTCAGTCATCGGATCTGTACTCACAACCATTTTGGCGATGGAATTCGGCTTCTCGACCGTTCAAGCAATCGCGTGGTTCTTCTACGTAATTGCTGCCTTGAGCTTTGTTCGCCTCAACCGCCGCGTATCTCAAGGGCATTCGCTAGTCGCCTGAAATCTTCTTCGCGAACAGAACCAGAGTCGGTCAGTATCTGTACACAAACATGATTAGCGCCAGCTGCATGATGCTCATTAATCCGCGACGCGACGTAGTCGTCTGTACCCCACGCGACAATCGCGTCTACAAGGCGATCTGAGCCGCCATCGCTCCAATCGGACTCGTCGAAACCAAGTCGTTTCAGGTTGTTGGTGTAGTTCGGAAGACCGAGGTAGATCTGCATGCCCGCACGTGCGATCCGTCTCGCAGCATCACGATCGGTCGAAAGAACGACCATTTGTTCGGGCGCCAAGAGTGCGTCAGGACCGATCGCGTCACGCGCAATCTTGGTGTGGTCGGGTGTCGTGAAATACGGATGTGCACCATTGGCTTTGTCGCGTGACAGTTCGAGCATGCGCGGACCTAGCGCAGCAAGGACTCGCCCAGGAGATAGTTCTGCCTTCGGAGCGAAATAGAGCGCCGAGTCCATCCGATCCAAGTAGTCAACCATGTAGCTATATGGCTTTGTCCAGTCGTGCTTGCGAATACCGGCAACGAGGTGGCCGTGGCTCACACCGAGTCCTAGCAGAAATCGGCCTGGATACGACTCTGCAAGTGTCTGGTAGCTCGCGTTCATGGTCATTGGATCGCGGGCATAGATGTTGGCAATTCCCGTAGCGAGCTTTAGCGACGCCGTCCCTTGCAATAAGACCGACGACATGACGAAGGGATCGCGGCCAACTGCCTCTGCAATCCACAAGGCCCCGAAGCCAGCCTCCTCGATGATGCGCGCGGCCTGAACCGCGTCCGCAGTAGCGAGGGTATCGACCATCCCGTACCAGATGCCGTACTTCCCTATGTCTACTGACGGCTTAGCCATCTTGTGCTCCATTCGTCTCAATAATCACAGATCTTGGCCTCTGCTCTTCGCACAACGAAAGCCGACGTTTCCGCCTCCGCTATCGATGGCATTGCCCATGCGAGCCGCCGGTCGGAACCTACGGCAATAGGACTCATGACAAAGATACGAACCGCCCTTCATCACGCGCCTCTCACCTGCGGCATCCTGGTCGGTCTCCCCAAAAACGTCGCTTGTCCACTCCCACACATTTCCTGTCGTGTTGTAGAGACCGAACCCATTCGGCCCGAATGCATCCACCGGACATGTTCCAAGCCAGCCATCTGCGCCTGTGTTGTTACTTGGGAAGACACCTTGGAAAACATTCATCTGGTGTTCGCCTCGCAACAACAGTTCGTCTCCCCAATGCCATGTCGTCTCAGTGCCGGCACGGGCTGCGAACTCCCACTCCGTCTCCGTTGGGAGCCGCGTGTTCGACCAATTGCAATATGCGGTTGCGTCGTGCCACGAGATGTGGACGACTGGATGGGTCAGTCGTTTTTCAAGAACAGAAGATTGTGGGCCCTCTGGATGCCGCCAAGAAGCGCCGAAGACTTGTCTCCACCATTCGGCACCAACTACACCGCGTGTTTCTGGGAAATCGTCAGGCAATAATCCACCAAAAACAAATGACCATCCGAAGTGCTCGGCGTCTGTGACGTGCCCGGTTGATCTTGTGAATTCCAGAAATGCTTCGTTGGTAACAGCAAACTTCGCGATCTCAAATGGTGCGACGGTCGCGGATCGCGGAATCTCTCCGTCACCCTCGTAGATCCAATCCGAAGTCTCGCCCATCATGAAGTCGCCGCCATCTAACGAGATCATGTCCATGCGACCACACTACGGAACCGTCTGCACAGTGCTCGCCTCAGAACATATAGGGTCAACTACATGTCAAACATTTGGAGCTACGAAGGACGTCGTGTCGTCATTACGGGTGGAGGCGGCGCAGGTATGGGCGCTGCGATCGTCACGGAACTAACCGACCTTGGCGCAGAGATTCATGTCATCGATCTCAAGGAGCCACCGGTTCCGGTAGCTAGCCACCAAGTCGTAGACCTGCGCGATCCAGACGCTACTTCTAATGCGATCGCCTCAATTCCGGGCGACATTCACGCGTTGTTCAACTGCGCTGGCCTTCCGGGCCCGCCATTCTCTGACGTAGATACGGTCCTCGTGAACTTTGCGGCATCGCGGCACGTCACCGAACTCTGCGCGCCTCGCATGCCGATCGGCAGCGCAGTAGTCAGCATTTCAAGTAGTGCAGGAGCGAGTTATGCGTTGAACGCTGACAAGTGGAAGCCCCTGCTCCTAACTAAATCTTTCGACGATGCCCGGGCATGGTGTGAACAGAACCCCCAGGCAATAGCTTCGGGATACGCGCCGTCAAAGGAAATTCTCATTCTTTGGACTTTGTACGCCGCTCACGACTACAGCGAGCGTGGCATTCGATTGAACTGCACGAGCCCAGGCCCAACCGATACTCCGATGATGCCCGCCTTCGAAGATTTTGCGGGTGCACCACTCATCGACCTGTTTGCCCGCGGTTTGGGCCGACGCTCAACACCGGAGGAACAGGCATACGTCTGCATTTTCCTCAACAGCCGCGCCGCAAGTTACATAAACGGCGAAAATGTCGCGACCGACGGCGGCACCATGACAGCTGTCACCGCTGGTCGCATCAACCTCGACTTCTAGCTCGAATCGCAGGGCATGCCGATGGCGCCTAATGGCTTGATCGTTGGCGTCGGCGCGAGTCAGCAGGACGCCCCGGCGGGCTTGGGCGTTGACGCGATATCTCTCATGATCGACGCCGCCGACAGCGCTGGCGCCGACTCGGGCAACGCGAACATCCTCAGACGCGTCGAGAGTGTATTTGTGACGCAAGGAACCTGGGTCAACACGGCAGACGCCGCGGCGATCGCATCCTCAATTGGAGCGCCCAACGCGAGAACAAGTCTCGTTGAACTCGGCATCCCTCAGCAAGCTCTTATCGACCTAGCCCTTGGGGCAATCGCTCGAGGCGAGATCGACGTTGCGCTCGTGTTGGGCGGTGAAGCAAAGTCACGAGACGACAAAGCCCGTCGAGCTGGACTGTCTTTACCTCAGACGACGCGCCCAGTTGGCATGTCGGTCGAAGTCCTTTCACCAGATACCGAAATCGTGGCCGACATTGAGATCAATGCCGGATTTGTTGTCCCAGTACAGCAATACGCAGCGATCGATAATGCTCTGCGGTTTGCTGAAGGCGTATCGATCGCCGAGCACTTCCACCAGATCGACGCTTTGTGGTCGAGGTTCGATTCGGTTGCTTCCAGCAATCCGGAAGCGCTGTACGCAGCCGGCCGCTCAGCTCAGCAACTCCGAGAGGTTTCGTCGACGAATCGCGCTATCGCTTTCCCTTACAACAAGCATCACGCAACTCAGTGGAGTGTCGACCAGGCGGGCGCGCTACTCCTCTGTTCCGAAGCAGTCGCCGACGAACTCCGGATCGAGAGGGAACGACGGATCTATCCGCTCGTATCTTTGGAATCGAGCCATAGCGTCTCCTTGTCCAAACGCAGTGACCTTCATCGTTGGCAAGCGATGGGCGTTCTTAGGTTTGCTGCTGAGAAGCATCTCGCGATAGAACTCCGGGAACTCGACTTTGCGGAGTTATACAGCTGTTTTCCGGCAGCTGTGAGAGTGCAACAACGCGAACTCGGTCTTGACTTAGCCAGCACTCCAACACTTACCGGAGGTATGCCGTTTGCTGGCGGTCCGTTTAACAACTTCGTGTTCAATGCGACCGCAAGGATGGTCAAAGAGCTTCGCACGAATCCCGGCACAAAGGGGCTCGTGACGACTGTCAGCGGTCTGCTCACAAAACCGGGCCTCGCCGTCTATTCAACCGAGCGTGGAAGGAAACCTTGCTTGCTGGCTGATCTTAAGGACGAGTCAGCGCAAGCCACTCCGACAAGGCCAACACAAGCCAACTATCGCGGCAGGGCGAAAGTTGCTACCTATACGGTAAGACCCTCTTTGGGTACCGAGACAGAGATTCTCGTTGTGGCCGATACCCCCGAAGGGACGCGGATCGTCGCGACGATCGCCGACGACACTGTCGCAAAACACGCTTGCCACGAAGAGTTCATCGGCACAGAGATTTCCGTTAAGGGCCTTGTAGCGACAGTTTGAGTCAGCCTCAAGTTAGGCCAATAGGGCAAGCGCTAAACGATACGAAGGCCATAGAGCAACCAACGAGTTGCCCGCATGGCTGAAATGCCAGCGCAGAAATTGAACCTGCACATATTGAGGCTGCAGATTCGATGGCCGTAGATGTTTCCACGGCCACTCCCATATCAGAGTTCTAAGAGATCGTTCCGGCAAGCCAGCCCAGCCATGATGGGGTTGCAACGCGCCGGGCTACCGCCTGGAATTTTGGCGACATAGTTCGTCCCGAACGTCTCTGCCCTCCCAACGACTGGATAGTCAGTACTCAGCCACTGCGCTCCACTCGCTAATGCAGCGTCGCGTTGGACCGTGTCACCCGTCCGTGCTTGCACGGTGTCAACGTCAGTGCGCGTCCGAACTAGGTAGCCCTTGCGCACAACCGCTTGGATAGCCGCGACATTCTCCCCAGTTGGGTCATTCATTTTCACGAAAGCAGCGTCTGCATTGCCTGGCGCAGCGTTGGTGAATAACACACGGCCAGCTAACGACGCATGTTCTACCAAGTAAGCATCTCGACTGGCGCCTTCATTGTCCATGAGGAACATGACCTGACCACGCGCTTCGGCGAGCGTCGGCCAGCCATCGTTGAGCACTGCGGCTTCGAGCGTTGTTGCGTTGCCGCGAACGTCGTCGGGCGTGATCATCTTGTCTTCCGCGAAGACAGAACGAATCTCGGCATCGAGCGCGTCGAGCAAAGCTGTCGTGTAAGGAATCGGTTGAACAAATCCCGCGTTCACCGGGTCCGGGATCACGTCCTCTTTCAACTCGAGCAGAATCGCGATTGGCAAATGACTTGTGTTCGCATCCGACCATGACTTGACCTGATTGAGGCAGTCGACGAGGGTCAGGCAGGTCGTCTCATAATCGACCTCTTGCACATGAAAGACTTTGAAACCGGGCAAGTCAAGTTCTGGTATTCCCGATGCGATCGGTACACCCAGTAGCCCGCCAAGGTGACGGTCGGCGAAACGCCCTCCGTCAGGATCGGCGAACACATCGAGTTCAATCTGACGAATACCTTCGTCTGAGAACTGCTGGCTTAACGGTGAATGGCTGTACTCAAGAGACGCCGCGAGGTCGGCGTCGAAAGCCTCCAGCGCAGACCAGAGCGGTTCCTTCCCTTGGATGTGGTACGAGTTGTGCGAACCCATCACCTGAATCTGATTGATCCGCAAACAATTCTGTGCGAGGAATTCGGGGATATTCTCCTCGGCTCCAACTGTGACCGTTTCAGCCGCCTGCGAAGCCGTCGCCCCATCGCCGGGCAAGCCAAGCTTCTCGGGCGAATAGTCAGCGCAACTGTGCTCGGTCGCCGACGGCACTTCGCGTACCGACCCGTCGCTGCAGCTAGAGACAACAAATATCGCTACGAACACCGACAGGAGCCAAGCGACTCGAGACTTGCGCGAGGAGAATGTCGTGACCATCAAGGGAGTCTGCCACCACACACACAGCTTGGGCTAAACACGCCACAGCGAGACTGATACCGTCGAGCGGATGAGCAAAGCAATTGCCCTCGATACGGGAGCAATCTTGTTGTTTGTGGCAATCGGAGGGCGTAGCCACGGCCAGTCAAATTCAGTAAGCGCGCTCCTTGAGATCGCTGCACCGTTTCTCATCGCTCTATGTATCGCTTGGCTGATATCGCGCGCCTGGGAGCAACCAACAGCGATAAGGACAGCACTTCTCATTTGGCCGATCACCATGGTCATCGGCATCGGCCTCAGAAGGTTCGCATTCGAACGAGGAATCGCAACGGGTTTCATCATCGTCAGCACCGCGATTCTTGGTCTCTTGTTCGTAGGCTGGCGAGGGCTACATAACCTTGTCAGCGCTCAGTTCGGCCGCACCGACGATCTTTCTGCAGACTTATAGTCATGACCAGCAGAGATCACCTTCAATCTGTAGTGACCCTCGACCTTGAGGGAGTGTTGGTACCCGAAATCTGGATCGCTGTCGCAAACCGCACAGGCATTTCCGAACTCGCACGCACTACACGCGACGAGCCCGACTACGACGTGCTCATGAAGTACCGATTGGCGATCCTCGAGTCACGTGGCTTGAGGCTCAGCGACATCACAACGGTAATTTCAGACCTATCGCCAGAGCCTGGAGCCGTCGAGTTCCTCAACGAGTTGCGTAGCCACACACAGGTCTTGATTCTCTCGGACACGTTCGAACAGTTCGCCAAACCGCTCATGGCCCAACTCGGATGGCCAACCTTGTTTTGCCATCGTCTCGTTGTTGATTCTGAATCAAGAGTCACTGACTACCAATTGCGGATGCCCGACCAGAAGCGCTTCGCTGTCGAGGCTCTTCATTCACTCAACTATCGCGTTGTCGCAGCTGGCGACTCATACAACGACACTGCGATGCTTGGAGCTGCCGACAAGGGAATCTTGTTTCGGTCGCCGCCGAACGTGATTGCGGAATTTCCGCAGTTCGAGTCGTGCGTCGAATATGCGGATCTGCTTGCGCTGATCGGTGTCTGACTCGCGACATCACTGATGTGCAAAACGTGTCGGGTCCGGTCCATGGACTGGATCTTGCGTCCGCCATTTCCAACCGCCGAAGCCATCGCGTCGATAGTCGGAAAATGCTCGTTCAACGCCTTCCCTGTCGTTCATCACGAATGGGCCATACCGCGCGACTGGTTCCCCGATAGGGCGACCTTGAAGCAACAAGCACTCGACTCGATCGCTGAGTCCAGCGGTAAGACAAATCGGAATACCCGGAGCTAGGACGCCCGCCGTGCTCGAACCGATGCCGGTTCCATTTATGTCTAGGCCAGGACCAACAAAGCAGTAGAGGGTACGGACCGTTGCAGCGCTTTGCGGCGCTGGCAGGGTCCAAGTAGCACCTGGTTCAAAAACTAGGTGCCAAATCGCCACATCGGCGTCTCGATGCGAAGCCCAAGAGTTCGGAGGCGGCGCTGGTGGAATCGCATCGCCAATCGCTCCAGCGATAGCGGTCACGGTGACCGAAGACATCTGTGACCCAAACTTGCGAGTTGCTAGATCAGCAGCCCACAACATAGTGAAATACGGATCGACCATCTTGTCGGCAGCCGGCAAGTTGAGCCATATCTGGAAGAGTTCAAGCGGATTTGGTGCATCTGAATCGAGTAGTGGAAACATTTCCGAATGAACGATGCCCCGACCGGCAGTCACCCATTGAGCGTCGCCAGCACCGAAACGAGCTGTTGCACCAAGTGAATCTGAATGATCGATTACGCCCTTTCGAACATAAGTCACTGTCTCAAACCCGCGATGAGGATGGGCTGGGAAACCAGGAACGGTGGTTCCGTGATACATGTTCCAGCCGTCTTTGCCCGCGAAATCCGAACCAATCTCGCGACCCCGAAGCGACTCTGCAGGACCATAGGCAGAATTCGCTCGCGGATAACTGTCGTTGTGGTGGGCGCAAAATAGGAACGGGTCGAGTGTCGGCCACTGAGCACCGAGTGGAGCAGTATCGAGCACGGCATCAACCACGACAAGACCCTATTAGCACGCCAATCGACTTTTGCGGTCCGCCGGTAGGCTGACGCTATGGCTACCCATATTCTCACTCTGTCGTGTGCCGATGCGCCTGGGATTGTGGCCAAAGTATCAACCGACATCTTTGAAATCGGCGGGAATATTCTTGACAACGCGCAATTCGGAGACGCGCCCAGCGGGCAATTCTGCATGCGAACGACGTTCTCTTGCGCTGAGGAGAACCCCGAAGTCCTTCGTGCGCAGTTTCAGCAGCGCACCGGCGTTCTGGGTGGCGTCCTTCGTATTCATCGCCTAGACCGACGGCAACGTTTGGTCATAATGGTAAGCAAGCTCGACCACTGTCTCCTGGACCTGTTGTACCGATGGCGCTCGAACGAGCTGAAAGTAGATATCGAAGCCATAGTCAGCAACCACCGGGACCTCGAATCGCTCGTCCGTGGTTTCGGTCTCGACTTCCATTTCATTCCTGTGTCGGCCGATACCAAGCAACAAGCTGAGACTCGCTTGAGAAGCATTCTCGCTGAACGGAATGTCGATCTCGTCGTCCTAGCTAGGTATATGCAGATACTTTCAGATGACCTTTGTACCCACCTCGTTGGCCAAGCGATCAATATTCATCATTCGTTCCTGCCAGCCTTCAAAGGCGCAGGCCCCTACCAGCAGGCGTGGCAACGTGGCGTGAAGCTCATAGGAGCGACTGCGCACTATGTGACAACGGACCTTGACGAAGGGCCAATCATTAATCAGGGAACCGAGCGGGTAAACCATGCGGCCACGCCCGCCGACCTCGCGACTATCGGTCGTGACGTCGAGAGGATCGTGCTCTCAGGGGCTGTTAGAGCCCACGTCGAGGGCCGGGTCTTTCTGCTCGGCAATCGCACCGTTGTGTTTCCCTAGATCAGCGTCTGGGTCATGCTTGACGACTAGGCGCACGTCGCTGGCGTCGAACTTGACTGGCAAGAGTTCGCGGTCGGATCGACGAATCAAACGGTATCGGACGCTGTCTTCGACGCGAACCACCTCGGCGACCGCGAATCCCGATACCCAACGCTGTTGATACCGCGACAGAACCTCGACTGACTGGCCGACTTCGAGGACCGAAGGATCATCGGCTGGAGAAATCTCGAGCGCTTCGATGGCCGCTAGATCGATAGTGCCACCGAGAATTGGTGCGACCTCAGGCACAGGATTGGAAAATGTGACGACCAATTCGCGTAACAAGAACTCGACGGTGATGGCCTGCGCAGCGCGGTCGTTTCGGTCAAGTGCAAGATGGTTTCCGACACCGTCGAGGGCATCGGCAACTCGGTCGAGGGATTTCGTGAGAGCCAAATTGTTCTGAGAGCGGTCCCACGCGTCGGCTTCGCGCGCTGCATTCATGTGAGCCTGCACTTCGAGCATCGCGTCGGCGAAACCCTTTTGCATCTCTGCGCGAACCTGTGCAACTTCAAGGTCAACGAGTTGGCGAAGACGTTGAGCACGAGATTTCCGTCGATTCATTGCTTCCCCCTCCTTTGCAACGCACTGCACACGATAGCGCAGGACAATTTGCCTGTTGATTAGGGGACCTTGAACGGCTAGGCGTAGGCGAGCACACGTGCTTCGTGCATCCGGTCGCTTGCGCTTTCGAGAAGTGCCTGCATGTCAAATCCTGACTCCGACGCGACCGCAATCCCGTACACGAGTTTTCCTAAAGAACCCTCTCGAACGAGCCGGGCCAATGCCGCAGGAATTTCGTGTGTAGTCGTTCCCGTGAGAATCCATGCGAACTCATTAGAAGACATCTGTTCAAGCAACTCGCCTGCGCGCAAGAATGGATAAAGGGAGGAAAGTGCTTGTTCTAGGTCAATAACACCTAGACCGCCTACTGAAGCAACCACTATCGCAAGCGGCAGGTCGTTGCGTCGACTGCGCTCACCGCTCTTGGTCGTCAACGAAAATATACCTTGCGACCTAGGACTTACTGCGTTGGTCGAGTTCGCAAAGGAGGAAAGCACCGCGTTCTGGATCGAACGTGTTTGAGTAGGCGTCAGCGCTAGAGCCGGAATAGTGGCGAGGCGAGGCGGCCCGAAACAAAGATGCTCCAACGCGCCGAGGGGTTTCCTACCTGCTGAACAGACTTGCCTCGCAAGAGTTTCGTGGTCAAAGCCGATCGCGAGTTGCTGCACGTCGAACGCGACTCTCACCCGTTCGAGTCCATCTGCAATCGCGGCAAAAGCGCTCGTCTCGCTTTCGCCAACCTGAGAAAGCTTCGCAACGAAATGCGCAACGGCTCCGTCTCGCTCCGCGTCCCTAGGATTCGCACTATGGTGCACGAACCTGACGCTACATGTCACGAGGACGCTAGGTGAGGATTGGGCACTATGCATGAATTCGTCTAGTTCTCTTAGACGAATTGTGGATAGACAAGCGGGAAATACTCGGTGCAGTACACGAATCTAGAGTTGAGGTCGCTAGTGAACGTCATCGAAATTGAGGGCCTCAAGAAGTTATACAGGAGTAGAAAAGGGGACGTCGCAGCCATCGACGGTCTCGCGATCGCTGTAGCCGAGGGTGGCGTATACGGGTTCCTTGGACCGAACGGCAGCGGGAAGACAACGACGATCCGTTGCCTACTCGGTCTCGTGCGACCAACGGCGGGCAGTATGCATCTGCTCGGTCGACCAGTACCACGCGGGCTGCCAGTATCACTGCGCTCTGTCGGAGCAATCGTTGAGGCGCCCGCATTGTTCCTTACCTCATCGGGCCGCGAGAATCTTCGGCAGTTTGCAGCAGCAGACGGCATCTCCCACGCGCGCGTCGAGATGCTCTTAGAAGAAGTCGGGTTGGCTGAACGTGCCTCGCAGTCGGTCAGGAAATATTCATTGGGTATGCGACAGCGCCTCGCCTTAGCTGCCGCCCTGCTCAAGGACCCACCTCTGCTAATTCTCGACGAGCCTGCGAATGGGCTCGATCCTGCAGGAATCAGACAAGTCCGCGAGCTTCTGATCCGTCTAGGGCGAGAAGGGCGTACCGTCTTCGTCTCGAGCCATCAGCTAGCAGAAATCGAACAGACATGTGACAGCGTCGCGATTATCAACAAAGGCAAGTGCATAACTTCCGGCAGAGTCACCGATGTTCTGGCCGCCTCAGCAAACGCGACCGAAACTGTCGTTGGATTCGACCGCAACACAGACCTGTCAGATGCGGTCTCCCTTCTTAAGCGCTCAGGCTTCGTAGTGCATAGTGGAGACGCGTTCCTCGTAATTTCCGGACGATCCCAGGAGACGTCTCAGGTCAACAGGCTCTTGGGAGAGAATGACCTTTGGCCGAGTGAAATCCGAACCGTCAAACGGAACCTCGAAGATGTGTTCTTAGATCTCACTGGAACGCTCGACAAAATCTCAGACAGTGAGGACCCAATCTCATGAGGCTGCTACGTCTCGAAATGCGCCGTGCGCTTCACCGCAAAGCCGTTCGATGGCTGATTCTTGTGGCACTTGTCGGGATTGCGTTCTTCGGCGTCATCGTTTGGTTCAATTCTGCCAACTACGCAAGCATCGAGATGTCGGGCCGACAAGAAAGCCCAGCGCTAATGCGCACCTGGTGGAGGCAAGACCGCAACGATGGTCTGCCGGTCCAAGTCGCCTTTTTCCTGATTTTTGGGGGAGTTATCTGTGGCGCAACGGTGGCTGGCGCTGAATGGAAAGCAAATACGATAACTTCGCTCTTAGTTTCGGAACCACGACGGATTCGAGTTCTCTCTGCGAAACTCGGTGCAGCAGCGATCCTTGCCTTTCTAATTGCCTTCGCATTGCAGGTAGTCCTCATGGCAGCGGCGTTGCCGTCGGTATTCGCCCATGGCTCGACCGAAGTCTCGGGATCAGGCTGGTGGCTCTCCTTGGGCCTCGCGATTGCGCGAACAGCACTAGTAACTGCGATCGCTGCTGTTCTCGCCGAAGCAATCGCCACGATCGGGCGAAATACTGTTGTCGGTCTAGTCGTGTTGTTCGGCTGGCTAGCAGTCGTCGAGGGATTCACCCGCGGACTTCGCCCAGGGTGGACAAGCTGGTTGTGGGGCGAAAATATCGCAACAATCATCCCCTGGCGAGAAATGGGCTCACCGGTCGGAAGCAGTCCAATCCGGTCACTCACTGTCGTTGGCCTCTACACGCTAGCGATCTGCATTTCTTCGATCGCCGTGTTCAACAGACGTGATATTGCAGGCGGTTCCTGAGTCTCACACGTCGCTCATGACACGGCGATATGTATCGAAGCCGACCTTCGCGATCGTCGGATTGTCGCTCGAATTCGCGATGCAGGCGACGCCAACTGCGAGCGCCCAGCCCTTTGCTCGCGACCACGTGGCGTCGCTCACCTCGCCATAAGAAGCACGGAACTCGGAACGGTATTCGGTATCCAAGAGCATCCAAGCGACGGACAGATCCGTGGCCGGGTCGCCTGCAGTGATGTCCCCAAAGTCGATGACGGCCGTAATCTCCCCATCGGTCGCGATGATGTTCCCCGGATGAAAATCTCCGTGAAGCCAAAGAGGTAGACCATCCCACGGCATCGCGTCTCGGAGAACTCCCCAGACTTGAGCCGCGGCAACAGCGTCAATCGCATCTGCTGCATGGTCGATATGCGCAATCGTCGTCGCATCGCGTTCGCCTAGAGCAATACCGCGCCAGGGATTTTTCGGGGCATCAGAAGGCGCGGTGGTGTGTAGAGCTTTGAGGAAGCCAGCAACCTGAAGAGCCGTGTGTCCTTGGTCCACAGGAGGCTCGGCTGCTAAAGAACTGCCTTCGAACCAGGGAGTAACGCTCCAAGCCCACGGAAAATCGGCGCTCGGCTTGCCGACACGAAGCGGAACCGGAATACGTAAAGGCAACCCGCCAGCGATCCGCCACAACCATTGCTGTTCGTTAGCAATCAGAGGTGCGGCCAACGCTCGCCTCGGTAGCCGTAAAGCCAAGTCATCGCCAAGACGAAACATGCAATTGTCCCATCCGTTCGCGACGAGTGAGATATCAAGTCGGGATAGGTCGGGGTGTTGTTCGCACAGCAGAGCGTGGGCTAAGTCGACCGTGATTTCCACTTCGGCCTTCGGCATTTCTTGGCGCGCCATGACTATTCAGCGCGATTCCGCGTGGACTTCGGTTGCCTTCACGGAGAAGAAATACTCATTGCCCACGGCGATGGCAAGCTCTGCCCCCGCTGCTGGTGTTATCTCAGCGACCAGATCTAGTTCGCCGATTGCATGCACACGAAGTCTTCCCGCGAACTCGTCCACGGACTTGACACTCGCTCGCCAGACATTACGAGGACTCCCATGCGGCTCTTGCGCGTGAATTGCTACGGCACTCGGAAGTATCGCGACGAGGGCCTCGCCGGCTGAAACCCTTTCGGATGCCACGATGACCGTGCCCTCAGAAGTCCTGAGAAGGTCACCGTCACTCATCGCGGAAATGAGATTGGTACCGGCAAGATTTGCTACATATGCAGACCGGGGATTCGCTGTTACCTCGGAGATCGTGCCCGATTGCGTGATGCGGCCATCCTCCAACACGATGATCCGATCTGCCAACGAATGAGCATCTGCAGGGTCATGCGTCACAAGCACTCGTGTACCTTCGAACTTCTCGAGAATCGAACGCAACAATTGACGGACTTCGATCTTCGAGGACGCATCGAGTGCCGACGTTGGTTCATCGAGTAGCAGCACAGTCGGTGAGGTGGCAAGGGCCCTCGCGATTGCCACGCGCTGTCGTTGCCCGCCTGAGAGCGAAGCCGGGTGGCGATGAGCAAATTCACCAATGTCAAATTGTTCCGCCAGGATCGTTGCGGCGGCTCGCGCACTCGCAGATTTCATGCCCCGAGAGCGCAGTCCGAATTCGACATTTGCAATCACCGTGAGGTGTTCGAACAGCGCGCCGTCTTGGAACACGACACCGAGCCCGCGTTTTTCTGGGCGCACAAAAATCTGCCGGTAGTGGTCATCAACAACTTTCCCATCGATCGTGATCGTTCCAGCCGAAATCGGCAAGAGTCCCGAGATCGCTCTGAGCAAAGACGACTTGCCGGATCCATTTGGCCCCAAGATCGCGACAGTCTCACCAACCTCTGCCTGGAACTCGACATTGAGTATGAAGTCTCCCCGTTGCAGTCTGGCTGCTACGTCGATGCTCATCCCTTTCCTCGGTCGCTCATCCCCGCGAACCAGAAATCTCTCAACAATCCAAGAACAACAACTGCCACAGCCAAGAGAACGAAAGACAGCGCAAGCGCGGCTCCGGGGTCTGTATCGAGCGTCGAATAGACGAGCAACGGCAGCGTTTGAGTTCTGCCAGGAAAACTTCCGGCGAAGGTGATTGTCGCGCCGAATTCTCCAAGTGCACGCGCCCAAGCGAGAGCCGCTCCCGCTAGCAGCGCAGGTCTGATGGTCGGAATCGTGATCCTCCGGAGCACCGTCAGTGGTGATGCTCCCAAAGTCCGTGCCGCCTCTTCCATCCGGGTGTCCTGTCGCACCAATGCCGACTCGACTGCGACAACCACGAAAGGCATCGCTACGAACGTTTGAGCGAGCACTACTCCGGCGGACGAATACGGCAAGCGAATTCCTAGCCACTCATCCAAGCGCGCGCCAACGAAACCGTTGCGCCCGAAGGTGAACAGTAACGCGACGCCTCCAACTACAGGAGGAAGCACCATCGCTAGCGTCATTAGGGCGCGTATCACGCTACGACCCGGGAATGCCCTTCTTGCAAGCACATACGCGAGTGGCGCTCCGAAGAAGCAGGACAAGGCAGCCGCCATCGCACTTGAGCGAATCGACAGCCAGAGCGCGGCGCGCGTCTCAGGATCGCCGAAAATCTCAGAGAGTCGCATCCATGGCAACCTGAGGGCAATGCCGATGAACGGGAGCAAGAACAACAGCGCGCCAAGTGCGGCGATAAACACGATCAGGTAGGGAATTCTTCGTCCAGTTTTTCTCCGCCCTCTCACGGGGCACCAAATCCGTGGCGTCTGAGTATGCGCACACCAATCTCACTCGTTAGGAAAGCGACAAATCTTTCTGCTTCTTGCTGATCGGATGAACGCTCAACAATTGCAATTGGGTATTGAGCGACAACATTCTTGTCCTTTGGAATTGCTACGCCGTCGACCCGCTCCTTCGCAGCGAGCACGTCGGTCACATAGACGATTCCTGCATCGGCTTCCCCTAACGCAACTTTGCCCAATACTCCTTTCACGTTGACTTCAAAACTCGCAGGGGCAATTCTTACCCCAGCGTTTGCGAGCACTTGGCTTGAATATCTTCCACAAGGGACTGCTGGATCACATAGAAGTACGACTAGGTCGCTACGAGCCAAATCGCCAAGCGAAGCAATGTCCTTCGGGTTCCCGTTAGGGACGACGATCTCCATACGGTTGGTCGCAAAATATTGGACCGGCTCGACCACATGGTCATCTGACATCAGAGCATCGAGCACCGACGGTTCAGCAACGGCGATTAGGTCTGGTGATGCGCCAGACTCAATTGCCGCTGCAATCTCTGAACTCGCCCCGAAACTGAATGCGATATCTATGCTGGCGTTCGATGTCTCAAACTCAATCGCGATCGCCTCGAACACCTCTGTGAGAGACGATGCAGCAACTACATCGAGCCGAATCCGATCATCGCCTTCTGCAGACCCGCAACCAAAGAGAGTTATCGCGACGAAAATCAGAGCCGTTCTCATGACTTGCGTTACACGCCGAGCGAGCGACCGATTATCTCGAGCATCACCTGCGTGGTCCCACCGTAGATAGTTTGAATCCGAGCGTCTTGCCACTGGCGCGCGATCGGGTATTCGAGCATGTAGCCGTAACCACCATGGAGTTGTAAACACGTGTCGGCGACGCGGTTTTGCATCTCGGTTGTCCACCACTTAGAACGCGCAGCGTCTTCTGGTGTCAGTACGCCTTCGTTAAGTGCTATCACCTGTGCGTCGACGTAGCTCTGCGCAACTTCGATCTCGGTATCCATCTCTGCGAGCTTGAAACGGTTGTGTTGGAAGGAACCAATCGGTTTTCCAAATGCTTCGCGTTCGCGGGCGTAGGCGAGAGTCCAGTCGAGTGCAGCGCGTGCCTGGGCAACTGCGGACACCGCGATCGAGAGGCGTTCCTGAGGCAAGTTTCGCATCAGCGTAAAGAAACCTGTGCCCTCGTCGCCGAGCCGATTGACGACGGGAACGCGTGAATCTGTAAAGAACAACTCAGCGGTGTCTTGGCTCTTCAGCCCGATCTTGTCGAGATTGCGTCCGCGCTCAAATCCGACCGTTCCATCTTCGATGACGAGAACGCTCATGCCGCGATGCTTCTGAGCAGGATCGGTCTTGAGAGCAGTTATTACATGCGTCGAGTTGATTCCGTTGGTGATAAATGTCTTGGCACCGTTCACTACATAGTCGTCGCCATCTAGCAAAGCTGTCGTCTTCATGCCCGCAAGGTCGCTACCTGCACCCGGCTCTGTCATCGCTATCGCCGCGATGAAATCGCCGGTACACAGTCCTGGTAACCATCGCTGGCGTTGCTCCTCTGTCGTCCCCTCCAAGAAATACGGAAGGCAGATGTCGTTGTGGAGTTGTATTCCAAGACCAGACGATGAGACCCCGGCGCGGGCAAACTCCTCTGCCATGATCATGTTGAAACGGAAATCGGCTACACCACCGCCGCCATATTGCTCCGGTACTGCAATCCCTAGAAAACCGAGCGCGCCAGCGCTCTTGAATAGAGAGCGAGGAACAATGCCGTCATGTTCCCACTCCTGGTTGTGGGGGACGATTTCGTTCTCGATCCACTGCCGCACGCTGTCACGGAATAGGTCATGATGTTCCTCAAAAATTGTTCGGCGCATGGCTTGAGACTAAGCGCCCAATCGCGCTATGCCTGCGAATGAGCAGTAGTACAAGTCGTTGTCCCATCCGACTGCCGGAAACAAAACCGATTGCACAGGACTTGCTGACTTCGTTCTGAGCAGTTCTCGACCGGTCTCGATATCTAGGATCACTATTTCGTCAGCCATGCGGTCTGCGTCATGGTCGGTCGTAAAGAGTTCCCCGTTCTTGGCGAACAGCATCATGTGGCAGGCGTGATTCTGCTCCTTACGCCAACGCAACACCGTGGAGCCGTCATCGCCAATGTCGAATGCTGCGAGCACACCGTTGCCACTATCAAACCCGACAGCTATACGACGAGTGACATCTATCAGAGGAGGGTTTGCGACAACACCATTCGGCAGACCACAAATCTCGGTGAGCGTGCACTCTGCAGTCGCGAGGTCTACCCGAACTAGATGAAGCGGAGCTGTGTTGACACCCTGCCCTCGAAACGTACCGATATAGCGCTCGCTCCCGAAACCGTTATCTAGAAACCAAACGGCTCCGAGCGCAATTACCGGGTCCCACCCGTAGGTTTGGCCAGGTACCGACCTATAGACCGACGAGAGCGATTCGTCTAGTGCGAACTTTGCGCCATCCCAGTTGCAACGCCAGAGACTCGAAGTCCCAATGACGTAAACTTGGTCGCCATCAGACGACAGGCGGGCGATCGAAGCCTCGGGCAATACACAATCAGCGATGATCTCAAGATTTTCTGGGTCTAGAACGACTAGTTCAGTATCGACTTCTGCAGCCGTATCGGCGGCTTGGAACGGCAGCACTCCCCCAAAGTTCTTTGTGACCAGTGATCCGTCTGGGAGAATTACGAAACTGTTGTAGGGCTTGTCGCGTGGAAGGGTCTTCGAGGCGACGACATTCAATGATGCATCGAGCCGATGCGCGTGGTTGCCGAACACGACGTAAAGAGATCCGTTCGCATGCGCCGCGATTCCACCTGGCCAGGTCGGCCCACCAGCAAGTTCAACGGACCTGGCGAGCGGCTCAAGCGTCACGGGGTCGATGCGCTCAACCCACGAGACCGCGTCAGGACCCGCAGTATGGCGGAGCGCAAAAACTTCACCTGGATCGCGCAGCACAACCATCGTTGTTGCGACGGCCTCGCGGATCGTCAAGGACGCGTCTAACCCGGTCATGCCTAACGAAGGTCGGGCGCTTGAGGTCTGAAGGCGCAAGGGCCCGCCGTCCTCGCCTGGCCAGGGACTCGGCCAATAGCCATCTGGACTCATACCGGCGCTTCGCACTGCAACCTCGGCGTGCGCAATTCTGGCAAGTTGTCGAGTAGATCAGTTACGAGGTCGGCCTGAATCGCAGCACTCGCAGTCTCGCCCCAGAGATTGTTGAACTGTAGCGGGTCGTTCTTGAGGTCGTAAAGCTCGCCCTCTGTACCATCGTGAACTGTGCCAGGTGCGTAGACGCTACAGACCCAATCGCTTCGCGTAATTGTCTTGAGATGAACACCGACACCAAATAGTTCGCTGTCCCACTCGGTAAGCACACGCTCGAAACCACGATCATCGGCATCGCCGTCGTCAATCGGTAAACGCTTACCTTGCATCCAGCCTGCTGGAGACAGGCCACCGATAGCAGCAAAAGTTGGTGCCAAGTCGATAAGCCCTACAGGCTTGGTCACCACTGCTGGCTTCATGTTGGCATTCGGGGCCGGGCGCCAAACCAATGGCAACCGCATCAATGCATCGACATGGCACGGACCCTTGAATAGCAACCCGAAATCACCTTGTAACTCGCCGTGATCGGTCGTGAAAATCACGTCGAGGTCGTCATCCCAGCCACGCGCTGCGATCGCAGCGAGCACTCGGCCAAGCGCCTCATCAATCAACTCGCACTCGATTGCGTTACGCGCATTGACCTCACGAACCTGATCGTCAGTAAGTGTCGCAGGCACCCAACTCTTTGGCGCCTCGTAATTTGATACGAGTTCCCCGTCGTACCAAAGACGCCATTGCCGCGGCTTTGAATCGAGGACGCGTTCGCGCTCCTCACGGCTTTGCAAGTAGCCCTCAGGGAGCGGCACTTCGCGCCAGTCGACCCTGTGAAGCTCTGACATAGGCGGATCCCATGGATGGTGCGGATCCGGAAAACTCATCCAACAAAACCAGTCGTCATCTGCGCCTAAAGAGTCGAGCCAAGAAATCGTGCGGTCAGCTACCCAATCAGTGTGATAGCGATCTTTAGGGATCGGATTGTCGTGGACCTGTGGCGCGCCTGTGTCTCCACCGCCCGTCGCATTGACATTGAAAAGGCCATCGATCGCCGAGTAGTACTGCTCGATCGACTCGGGATGATTTGCAGCAAGCCATTGGGCGTAGTGCAGCATTCCGGCGCCACCATGCGTGGCGAACTCAAGGTGATCAAAACCACGATGCGGGCCGACACTGCCATCATTCCATGAATTGTCGAAAGTCGATTCGCCTGAACGTGCGAGCATGTTTTCCGTGAAACGCCCGAAGGGGTCCATGAAAGGTTCGAAGTGCGCCTTACCAATTAGGGCGGTCTTGTAGCCACTCCTGTTCAGTTCAGCAGCGACTGATGGCGCATCAACAGGAAGAGGTACGCCGTTCATCCACACGCCATGCGTGCTCGGATGCTGTCCTGTGATGATCGTCGAACGCGAAGGCATGCACACCACAGATTGTGGAACAGCGCGCTCGTAACGGATGCCTTCGGCGGCCAATGCATCAATCACAGGTGTGCGCGAAAGCACTCCTCCATTGCAGCCAAGAGTGTCGTATCGCTGTTGATCTGTCGTAACAAAAAGGATCTTGCGAGCCACTAGCTAATTCTCCTTCGAAGACTCAAGTTGAGACCGCAATTCTTCAAGCGCTGCGCCTGTGGCACCGCCGATAATTAGTGCCATCGCATCCGGTTCACAGTCGGTTGCATACGAGACGAGCGAACGATTCTCTCCGATATCGAAGACATCGATAGTTCCTCGATGGTGCGTGATCACTGGCAACAAGACGCGGTACTGAAATCGCCGAATCGAGTTATCAATCGTGAGAATCTCCTCAGGCAACGGCAAGCCGGTGCGTGTCGTAATGATGCGACTCTTACCCTCGACCGTGCAGTCGACCATACCCGGAAACCACTGATGGATCGTCGCTGGGTCACCCACGACATCCCAAACGTCACTCGCGCTGCGCTGAATAATCGTGTCGCGCCGAACTGTTGCCATCGAATATTGCCTCTTTACTGTCGGGCCATCGTTGTGCGTTCGGCGACCGCTGCGACTTCTGCGCTTTCAGACGGCGATGGCGATACAAGCTGAATGTCGACACGGTGAAGCTCTCCCTGAAATGCGAACGAATCTGTGTAGCGATCACTCACGAGCGAGCCGTTATCAAAACCGACACTCGGCCCGAGGCTTGAAATCATTCGCATCACGAATGGAATGTGAAGAGTTCCGCACTCAACGCCGTCGATTACGAGGGTGGCAATGCCGTCTTTCGCTGCGCGACGGAACCGCACGCCAACTACGGAGCTACCAACCGGCACCATGCGATCTGACTCAACTACTAGATGTTCGGCAAAACAGTTGTAGTCGAATACGAGTCGTTCGTTCTGGATGAACAATGAGAGCCCAGAACTAGCAGTGCCGGTCGCGTAGATAACTCCACCAGCGCCAATGGGCCGATCGATCTGTGCATCAAGGTCCCAGCTACGACCCCCAATGCTCGCGCCGACCTGCGCGGTCATCGGCGAAACGGGCGGGAAATAGGTGTAGTGCCGACTAGGTCGATGAGGAGTGCGCTCTTCGAAACGAGCGCCGAACAGCTCGATGCCGCGGTCGTCTAGCGGCAGAACACGATGGGAGCGTGCTTCCTGCCACCACAGGTCGACCATCTGTGCGAGCTTCGCTGGAGAGGTCGCCGCTAGGTCGTTGCACTCTGAACGATCTTCGTCGATCTTGTATAGCTCCCAATTATCGTCAGCGAAACTCACGCCGGGGGTGTGTCGCGTCACTGCCTTATAGCCCTCTGAATAGATGGCGCGATGGCCACCCATCTCGAAGTACTGAACCTTCTTCCTTGAGCTTGCTGCTGGTTCGGTGAAACTTGAGAGCATCGAAGTTCCCGTGACTGGCATTTGTGCTAGGCCGCGGTAGACATCGGGTGCAGTAACGCCGATCGCTTCGTAAATCGTCGGGGCGATGTCGTTCACATGATGGAACTGATGCCGCAAAGTTCCGGCATCTGAAATGTTCGCGGGCCAGTGCACGATGCACGGAACATGAACCCCGCCTTCGTGGGTGTTTTGCTTGTACCACTTGAAAGGTGTGTTACCTGCTTGCGCCCAGCCCCACGGGTAGTTCGTATGGGTTGTTGGTCCACCGATCTCATCGAGACGATCGACGGCCTCGTCTGGCGTTTCAAGAATGAAGTTGAAGAACTTCCACTCATTCATCACGCCGAATGGCCCACCTTCTTGACTTGCGCCATTGTCGGACAGGACCACGATGATGGTGTTGTCGAGCTGGTCGAGCTGCTCTAGCGATGAAAGGAGGCGACCGATCTGCGCATCGGTGTGCTCTAGAAAGCCAGCGAAAGCTTCTTGTAACCGCGCGGCGAGACGCTTGTGATTCTCTGGAAGATCAACCCACGCCTCTACTCCAGGATTTCGTGGCGCTAACTGTGTCGCCTCGGGGATCAATCCAAGCTCGACTTGGCGAGCAAACCACTGTTCGCGAATCGCATCCCAGCCTTGATCGAACTTGCCGCGGTACTTATCGAGATACTCCTGGGGAGCTTGATGCGGGGCATGGGTAGCCCCGAAGGCGAGATACATAAAGAACGGCTGGTCTGGCCTGATCGATCGAGTGTCATGAATAAAGCTGACGGCGCGATCGACCAGGTCTTCGCTTAGGTGGTAACCGTCTTCGACCGACTTCGGCACCTCTACATGGTGGTTGTCGTACACGAGTGCTGGGTGGAACTGGTCTGTCCCGCCGTCGAGGAACCCGTAGAAGCGATCGAAGCCGCGTTGACACGGCCACTGGTCGTAGGGGCCAGCAGCAGAGGTGTTCGCCATTTGACACAGATGCCATTTACCCAACGCGAATGTCGTGTAGCCCTCATCGCGGAGCACCTCGGCCATCGTGGCAGCGTGGTTGGAAATCTGGCCGCGCATGTTCGGAAATCCGGTGTTCCAGTTCGAGACTCCGCGCATGCCGACTTCGTGATGATTGCGACCGGTTAAGAGCGCCGCACGAGTCGGCGAACACAGCGGAGTCACATGAAAGTTCGTGTAGCGCAGACCGCCGGCAGCAAGCCGGTCGATGTTCGGAGTGGCGATATTTGAGCCATAACAACCGAAGTGAGAAAAACCTAGATCGTCAAGCAACACCACAACTACGTTCGGCGCCGCTTCTCCGGGGTGTGGCCGCTGAGGCCAAGACGGGGTCGAATCTGCGATGGTATCGCCGATGACTCCTTCGAATACCTCTGACTTCGCTCCTCCTACCACTACTTAGCCCTCCTAGATGTTTGCGTCGGTGATTGAAGCTTGCAACGAGTCGATCACGATGTTGCCGAGAGCGAATGAAAATGACTCGTCTGCACCTTGGATCGGCGCGAGGAGTCCATCGAGGACAACATCACTCGGCGCCACATCGAATGAGACCGCATTCCAAGTTCGGTCATCGCCAAGCATCACGCCCTCGACAGAGAACTCAGCCGCACATACGGCACCGTCTACGGACTCAAGAACTTGGGAGTCGGTCATCCTTGCGATTCGGAGAACGAGTGTTCCGTCGCTCGCATCGTCCGGAGCACCAACTGAAACGGGATTGGCTGCGAGGATGATCGTCGCTTCCATCCCTGCGTCCTTGTGGACATGTTTGGCCTTGAAGTCATCGCGAAGTTGCATTGCCATGAAGCTTGATCGCGTCGGATACTTGACTATCCCGATACGGTCCCAAGTTGGATGAGATCCAGTCTGGCGAATTACGTCAGCTACAAAGACGAGCTTCGCTCCGACCCCGGCGAGCGCTTCGCGAGGGGTGTAGGCGTTATCGGCCTCACGGCCACTCACCTTCGCCTTGCCGTCTGTGGCGTCGCCATAGTCTGCGACTTCTCGATACTTCATGAGGTTCAGCGCCCAGAACGGCCCATCTTCCTCTGCGGGCAAGTCGATCCAAGGAACCAACATCTCGAGGTTGGGGATTCCGTATCGTGGCGTCAACTGTTGTTGCTTTTCCGAAGACATTGGAGAGAACACCCTTTCGAAGTGAAATTTGCGGGCCGGAAAAGTTATGTCATCTAGAGTGCCGCGACTTTACATTGAGGATACGGAGCAAGCTTGAACGCAAAAACTAGAAGAGTCGCGCTAATAAATGACGCCAGTTTTTATGTTGGTCCGCCGCTTGCGCTCCTACTCGCATCGCAGGGACATGACCTAGTGCTCGGAGATCCTCGCCCTGGCTTGGTCGACGAAGTCGAGGCACTAGGAGCACGAGTCGCCGTGGTGGAAGGAGTCCGCGACCTCGCCGATCCAGACAGTACGACGAAACTTGTTTCAGCAGCGATCACTCGTTTCGGACGAATCGATTCAGCGGCCGCGGCATCTGGCCGGATCGTTACCGGCCGCTTCCTAACTTCTTTTTTCAAAGATCTAGAGACCGTGATTCGTGGATGTCTTGAAGCCCCGTATCACTTTCTTCGCGCAGTAGTTCCAGTGATGGTCGAGCAGGGCAATGGTCAAGTTCTACTCATTACTTCTGCCGCGGGGTCGCGACCCACACCTGGTGCGCCCCTTTACTCAGCCGCGCGTGCAGGCGCGACGATGCTCGCGAAAAACGTCGCCCACGAGGTCGCTCGCAACGGCGTGACAGTCAATGCAGTCGGCACCAATTTCATAGACTTTCCCGAATTCATTCGCGCGAGCGGAGCAGAGGATCCGGCCGTTCGTGCCAAAGTTGAGGCGCAGGTCCCGCTCGGACGGTTAGGCACCGTAGAAGAATTCGCTGCCTTTTGCATGCCTTTCCTCGATGGCACGAGCCAGTTCACAACAGGTCAATTCATCGCGTACGCCGGAGGCTGGGCATGACAAACAATGAGATGAGCCACTTGATCGCCGATTCGTTGCGGCGTCGAATGAAGACCATGCATTCGCTCTACTACCAAGCAGTAGACACGATGGATCTTTCTCATGTGAACCACTTTGAGCGTGAAGGGGTGTTGCCTATCGCCTTCTCCCTTTTTCATTACACAAACATGCAGGACGCATCGTTCATGTTGATTACCGGCATCGCTCCGATCTGGAATGAATCCTGGCAAGAGCGTGTACAGATGAGCATCAACGATCACGGCAAGCACCGAACCGTAGACGAGATGATTCTTCAACGCATCGGCAACTACGAGGCTTTCAAGGAATATCAACGTGCAGTATTCGACCGTACCGAGGCATACCTCGAAGGGATAGACGCAAAGGACTTCGTCAAAGTTCTTATTGCGCCGCCGTACCCGCCACAAGTTGCGAGCACATACAGCGCACGTTGCGCCGGGCCCAACGGCATCACAGTCCTAGACGGCTTCGAGTGTTGGCTCTACCAGCACGGGCTAAGGCACATGGGCGAGATCGAACTTGCACGCGGCCTCGTTGGTCTTGGTGGGATGACTTCGTAAGGAGTGACTCGTCGACTTAGCGGCGTCAATTAAGCGTCGTTGTGTCGGCCCGGTCGATGCTCGGCAAGCGAACAGTAACCGTGGTCCCCTTGCCGACCTCACTTTCGATCAGCAAGCTTCCGCCACCTGCCTCGACACGTCGTTCCACGATCGAAAGTCCCATCCCTGAGCCTTCGGTCGGCGGCTTGGTCGTGAAGAACGCTTGACGGGCCTTCTCGAGTACCTCTGGCGTCATACCTAATCCCGAGTCAGCGAGAACAATGTCGATCCACTCTTGGTCCTCGCCGTGTCGACAGACTCGAACATTTATCGTCCCGCCTACCGGCATCGCGTCCCGCGCGTTCACGACAAGATTAAGAACAACGTGTTCGAGCTGTTCTCGATCCATTAAGACATACGCCTGATCAACAAGTGTGTCGAAGGTCACGATATGGCTTGGAGCGTAGGGCTCCTGCACCATCTCTAGAGCATCTCGCAATAACTCGACAACCTCGATTCGCTCGGGGTCGCCGATCCCGGACCCCCCAAACCCGAGCAGTTGTCGAGTCAACTGTGCTCCTCTGTCCGCGGTCTCTGTTAGCCGCTCGAGGCTGGCGCGACCCTTGTCGGAACTGACTTCCGCACCGAGCACCAAGGTGTAGTTGCGCATCACGCCAAGGAGATTGTTAAAGTCGTGAGCGATACCCGCGGCGACTCGCCCGATCGAGTCGAACTGCTGTGATCTCAGAAGCTCGCCACGAAGTCGTTCGTGGTGTCGGGCGCTTTCGATAGCGCGCATCGAAACCTCCTGGCGATGAAGTTCCTGGCGGGCGTTCACAATTTCCGTGATATCCCGGTAAGCCGTGTACACAGCCCAGGGCTCCCCATTGCCGTCGGGGAGCGGAATGCTCACCGCGTGAAATGTTCTGTGCCCATCGGCGCAATCGATTTCCTCTTCGCCGCCAATGGCCACATTGTTCTTCATTACGCTGCCATCTAGCTGGTGAATGTGAGATACATCGCTACCGAGCATGACGGGCGCATCGGTCAACTCGTGGCGCGGTATGCCGAACAGCCGCTCCATTTCGCGACTCACCAGGAGGTATCTCCCTCGCGTCGGGCCGTCGCGGTAATCAACGAGAGCAATTGCTGCTGGCGCGTTATCGAATAGATGTTCTGCAAGCGAGCTCACGGAGTCTGCCTTCGCAAGCGCGCGGCGTCGCCCCTGTGTGACGATCGCCATAGCAAGAAAAGCGACATAGATAGAACCAATAAATCCCTGGACTTCGAATACAGCGCTCGCAGAATCGACGCCAGCCAAGCCAAATTGCCCGTGGCCAGCATCTGTCGCAAACACCGCGCTTGTCGCAAGCAATGGCCCGATGAGAGTCAACTCGAAAGTTGACCTATGCAACGCGATTACCGCAAGGAGCGGGATCAGCAGATAGGCGCTCGGGGCGCTATCCGTCCAAAAGATCCAAGTGCTGGCGAATATCAGTGAAGCCGCGCTCAATAACATGCCACCAAACCAACGACGCGACCGCACGAGGTCGCTTGGCAAAGCTCTTACCAAAGGTGCAACAAGAACGATTCCGAGCGTGTCAGAGATCAGCCAGCTACGCCAAACAGTTAGCAGCGGTGCACCCGTTGCCGTGTTGACGACAATTGCGCCGACGACGCCAGCCGACGAAGCGGCAACAAGCGCTCCAACGCACAAACGTGTCAAATCGCCGAGGTTCGACAGCCAGTCTTCGTTCGTACGTCGACGCATGAGCGCGATCGCGCTGGCGAATGCGACACCCTCAAAAACATTCGCGACTGCGAATCCGACGCTTAGCCCGAACGGATTTGCACCAATATTGCCAGCGAAACAACCGATGAAAATAGCTACCCCAAATAGAACGCGGCGTCGTCCATGTGAAATAACCATGACCCCGCCTGCCAACCCAGCCGCTGGCCAAAAGGGTGCGATATTGGTAGGGGGAAGCCGCAGCGCGACGCCCAGTTGGCTCAAGCCAAAATAAATGAACCCAACCAGGGCTACGAGCGCGACTACCCGCGGACGCCGCATCGACGCGACTCGTATAGTCGCACTGGCAAGTCCCGCCGTGGGTTCGGCGTTCGACTTCAAACAATTCCTCTGCGGCATGCGATCGCCACTGCTTCGACTCGCGATGTGGCGCCGAGTTTGGCCAGAATGCGAGCAACATGGCTGCGAACACTGTTCTGACTAATGAAGAGTCGGTCCGAAACGGCCTCATCGGTGACGTCCTGCACCAGATACTGCAAGACCTCGATTTCCCTAGCCGACAATGCATCCTCTTCACTATCCGCATGGAAACTCGAGTGTTTCGCCTCTGTGAGAGGGTTCCCGGCAAAGGAACCGCGAATTGCCGAGACGAGCTCGTGAGCGCCATAGTCCTTCGAAAGAACTGCGACGCAACCGGCATCTATCGCACCGCGGACCGTGAGCGGATCCGCGAAACCTGTAACAAACACGACCCTCGGCCTCGGCCCGCCGAAGTGAAAACGCCTAGCGGCGCCGACCCCATCACCGTCTGGTAGGCGCGAATCGAGGACAACAACGTCCGGGTCTGTCTGGGCTACGCACTCGTAGGCTTGAGCAAGCGTTCCGGCGGTGCCGACGACCTCGAAGTCGGCTTCGTCCTGCAACAGACGCACAATGCTGTCTAGAAACATCGAGTGATCATCGACAACAACAATACGCAACTGCGAACTCAAGTGCTCCCCCAAAAAATTTTCTCGGATCGGTTGGTAACAGATCGGCCAAGTCAACACTATTCCAACCACACCTGGGACTAACTAACGCTTCGTCTCCCGCGAGCCTTCCGATTGGGTACCGTGCCAGCGTGAAATTCATATATCAGTATCCAGAGACTTACGGCGCCGATGATGACATGCTCGATCCAGGCCCAATCTCGAGTCTCGCAATCGCTGCTGAGGAATCCGGCTGGCATGGGTTCGCCTTCACGGAGCATCCTGTCCCAAGCTCGAAGTGGCTTGCGTCTGGCGGTCACCAGAGCCTCGATCCGTTTGTCGCCCTCGGACATGTCGCTGCCGTCACACGACACCTTCGGCTCCTCACTTACCTGGCTGTTTTGCCATATCGGAATCCGTTTCTCCTCGCCAAGTCAGCAGCGACGCTCGACAGACTCTCGGGCGGCCGATTCATACTTGGCATCGGAGCTGGCTATCTCAAGTCAGAATTCCGCGCGTTAGGCGTTGACTTTGACGAAAGGAACGCTCTCTTTGACGAGGCGCTAGAAGTTCTTCCGCTGTATTGGGAGGGTGAGCCCTTTAGTTACGAAGGGAGGCACTTCAGTGCGCGGGAAGTGATTTCCCGACCGAAACTCACTGGCGGAGGGATACCGATCTGGATTGGAGGCAATAGCCAATTGACTCGAAAGCGAGTCGCTGCGCAAGCTCAGGGCTGGATGCCCCTGATGGCGTTTTCAGATATCTCCGCAACGACTCGTTCGCCGCATCTCGGCTCCCTCGATGACCTCGCCGCCATGATTGCCGAAGTGCGGGCGGGCGCAAAGGAACGAGGCGCAGAAATCGAAGTCGTGGTTTCGTATACGGACCTATCTATCGTTCGCCCGGACGACGACGCCGAGCGTCATCGGGACAAGATTGCTGAGTTCGAATCTATCGGTGCGACCTGGATGGTCGTGCCCGCTCCGACGACCGTGCAGCCCGAAACCCAACAGTTCATCGAGGCATTTGCGCGCAACTACATCAGCCCGTAGCTAGAGATGGTCGCGGAAGGTGACGCGCATCGGCACGCCACCGAGTGGCCTATTGACCACCATCCCTATCGGGCCTGGAAGCAGCGGAGCTAACGGCCGAAGGTCGATGCGTTGAGCTAACCGGGCAATCATCAGAGTCAATTCCATCTGGGCGAGCACAAGGCCGATGCAATTGCGTTGCCCCCTACCGAATGGCACCCATGCGTAATCCGCGACCTTCCTTTCTTCATCCGTAACGCCGTCGAACCGGAGCGGGTCGAAACGTAGCGGGTCCGCCCAAGCGACCGGATCTCGACCGGCGAGGTGGGGCGACCAGAGAATCAACGTCCCTTTCTTGATCTTGAAGCCGCCAATCTCAATGTCGGTAGCGGCCTCGCGTGGCGCCAAGACTCCCGCCGGATGAAGCCTTAACACTTCGTGCATGAACATTTCGGCGAACTTGAGTTGCGCCAACTGCGTGTGGTCTATAGGAGCGCCAGACCCTGTCGGATGTCCAAGGACAGAGTCGGCTTCTTCGCGAAGCTGGCCCCACATCAGTGGCTCGAGTGCCCCTCGCCACAACATCCATGCGAGCGATGCCGCAGTCGTGTCGTAACCAGCGCCGATTAGCGTTACTACCTGGTCACGAATTTCGGCATCGCTCAACTTACTGTCTTGCGCCAGCGCTTCGAGCACGTCGTTTGGATCACCAGTGGGATATGTGCGGCATCGCTTGATCTCGTCATCGATGATCTCGTCAAGCCGCGAACGATCAGCACGGACCTTGGAGCGTCTCGTGAACGGCAAACGATGGGGCAATTGTCGAATCGCTGGGGACTCGAGATAAGCCTGGGGCCTTCGGAATAGTTCGCCGATGTCGCCTGCACGACTTGCAATCCGCTCGCCGAAAAATGCCCGCACGGCCACTTCGAGGACTAGGGCCCGGCCGGATGTATAGAGATCAATGGGTGCATTCGATTCTCGTGCTTCCGCCTCGATCCGTTCAACGGCCACATCGGTTTGTTCGACGATCATCGGGATCCAGTCATTCAAACGCCTCCGCGAAAATGCCGCTTGCACCGACGCCCTTCTCCGTACGTGGTCGTCTCCGTCTGAGACGACCATTGAGCCGGAACCGACGACAAATCCCAACACATTGAACTTGTGGCCCCATCTGAATGATGTTGATGGCAATGCAAACATTTCTCTGAGTGCCCGCGGGTCGCCGATGACAGCCATGCGCATTGGACCCGCTCCTAGGCCACAAACTCCACCGAGCGTGCTCTCCAACTCTTCAAGGACCGGTTGCGGCGCACGCAACATCTCTGGGATCATGCGGACCTGGTCCCGAATCTTTGGACTAGGCAATTTCTTCACAAGACCACTCCCCTGGCACGACCCCAGATACCAACGGGGGCGCGGTTCAGCACCCCACTCGACAGCGATCAATTTTAGCTATCAACTACCTGTGCTCGTCAGCCTGCGAAGATGTCGCAATGCAAGTCACAGCGAGGGTGAACTATGCGGTTCGGGCGTTGCTTGAACTCGCCGCGCAACCAGACGATCGCGTCACTTGTGACGATCTCGCATCGGCACAATCAATCCCACCGCGATATCTCGAACAGGTGCTCGCACAGCTGAAAGCCAGCGGCCTTGTGCTCGGTTACCGCGGGTCTGCGGGTGGCTACCGCCTCGGACGTCCAGCGAGTGCGATTACGGTCGCCGAAGTTTCGCGCGCAGTCGATGGACCACTCGCCCTTGTACAAGGAGAGCGACCAGAGAACGTGGCATACACAGGAAACAGCGAACACTTACATGAACTCTGGATTGGTCTGCGGGCGGCTCTTAGAGCAGTACTCGAATCCGTGACGATTGCAGATGTGCTCAACGGCAACTTGCCAGACTCGGTTAGAAGGCTCATTGATGCGCCGGGTTCGTGGCTACCTCGCTGAGAGTTCCGGACTGACCTTCGCAAGTATCCGCCTGTTTCGAGCACGTTGAATTCGCGGTCGAAACGCCGCAAGAACGACGAGTACCGGGATGCTGACATATGCAAGCCAGCGGTTCCCCGGAAGTTCTTGACTATTTGCTATCTCGCGACTCTGTGTCATCAACAACAGCCCGGAGACTGCGAGCCCAAGAATCCTCGGGGGCAAAAACCGAATCACGTACGCGGCTAGCGGCGCTGCGATCACTCCGCCGAGCAACATCGCTGCCACGATTCCGAACTGCAGACCTTCGCGTCCGCTAGCTCCCACGAGCGAGCCTGTGGCAACTACGGCTACAGCTACTTCAGCAGTATTCACTGACCCGATCGCATATCGCGGCGGCAGGCCTCTGTGCAGCAGATACGGAGTGACAACTGGTCCCCATGCACCGACGAGACCATTTGTAATCCCACCAACGCCAGCTGCAACCACCACTCCCCTGTCATCGAAATCTGGCGCGACACTCTCTGACCTTGCGTCGACCGCGCTGTCTCGATTCTTCGGAAGAGCTTGGCTGAAACGAAACAAGATTCGTACTCCAACTAGAATCAAAAGGACAGCGAGGAGCGGCCTGATGTCTTTCGCGTCTACGTTGACTAATACGGTCGCACCAACTATTGCCCCGATGGCACCAGGTCCGGCGAGTTTTAACACCAAGCGACGATCAATGTTGCCGAGTCGCCAATGTGACACGCCGGCTGCAAGCCCCGTCGCGATCTTGGCGATATTGACTGTTGTCGAAGCTGCGAGTGGGCTGATGCCACTGCTCAGCAAGATGCTGCTCGATGTCGGCCCGAAACCCATGCCTAGGGCGCCGTCGACCATTGATGCGAAGAATCCGGCTAGGCCCACAAGGATCAAGTCGTTCATAATCCACTAATCCTACCTGTTTACCGTGTTTTAGGGAATGGACATTCCGACCTAAATCCAGTCGAGTGACTCGTTTGAACTCTTAACTATTTTGCAGGCTCGAAAAAGGGCGCTGTACCGTTAGCGTGGTCTGTCACGTCAACGACCGAACTGATCTCTGGGATCGCTTCCGTAATAGCTGCTTGAATCCCCTGGCTCATAGTTACCTTGGCCATCTGACACCCTTGGCAACCTCCACCAAGAGACAAGAATGCAACGGAACCTTCTATCGCCACTAATTCCGCGCTCCCACCGTGGGCAGCGATCGATGGATTTACCTGCTCTTCGAGAAGCTGAATCACGCGCTGTGCTACATCTCCAGTGAGGTCAGCACCAGAAAAGTCCGGGTGAACGATCTGCTTCGGCGTGTTCGGGTTCTTCACGACTAGGCCATCATCGACGATATCGAGGATCGATCCTCTCAGTCGCTCGATGCTGTCGGCTGGCACAACCCACGACAGTCCCCCAGCCTCTTGCACGCTGTCAGCAGGTCCAGACTCATCTAGCGCCGAGAAATACATGTCGTAGCTGAACTCGCCACCAACTACTCCAACGACCTCGAGCCACAACGCAAGGGCATCGGGTTTTGGTTCGGTAGCGCGTACCGAAACCACGCGCTCGAAAGCTGCGTCGCTAATAGTAAGAACGCCCAAAGCACCTTCCATAGCCGTCAATCCTAGGTATTCCCGCTGAGGATCCAAGAGTTGTAGCGTGCGTCGGCCACGTCCTTAGATGCCGCTGATTACGCCCGCCGTAGCGAGCCCTAAACCGACGATAAAGATGGGACCAAAGACGAGGCCGAAACTAAGGCCCAACGACTTCTCAGCGAACTCGTCGCTAATCCCGTGCGTCCAATTGAGCCAGTCTTTGCAAATCAGAAGCAAGGACGAAAACGTGAGCACGATCGCGCTCGCGGTATTTACCCAAGGACTCGGGGTAGAAATCGTCAGAGCGAAACCAATCGAGATCAGAATCGGCCCGTTCATGAGACCAGCCATATGAAGAGCTGTGAGATACTTCGGCACGCTTGAGGCCCCGCTCTGACGCCCACGCGCCATCGGGACTCCCGAGAGTCCCCCGACCAACAGGTTCAGCATCCCGGCGACTACAAAAATGTTTGTGGATGTGTCTGGCATGTCGATCCCCACGGGTGTTCTGACAAGAACGAGTACCCCGTACTTCTGTTTATTAGAACCTACACACTCGACCTATCAGAATTCGGCAGCCGAAAACTGCCCAGCGCGGTAGCTAAGTCGTGACGAGACTGTTCTGTGTCGAAGCGAGCGAGCTAGCTCGAAGCGATGAGTTCACAGAGATCCAACACTTCCGCCGGCTTGCTGGCGAGGTCGCTCGTGGCGCATGCAGTATCGACGAACTCGCAGCCGAACCGCTTGGCGATGAGGTTGTCACGCGAGTAAGGGATTACGGAAAACGACTGCACATCTGCGGGGCTTTAGGCAATGACACGACCGTCGAGGAGATCGCTCAACTCGTGAGTCGGCGACGCGGTGAAGCAGCCGTTTTCATCGACTACTTACAGAAGATCCCGGAAGTCTCCCAAGACGAAAGCGCCATTTCAAGGACAAATCCAGTAGCTGAACAATTGAAGGAAATTGCTATGAGGCACGTTGTCGCTGTGATCGCGATTGCCGCTACAGATCGAAGCGGCCTCGACGCACGACGGCTTCATTTGCAGCACCTCGGCGGAACCTGTGCGATCGCGCATGAAGCCGATATCGCGATTGTGATGAATGAGAAGTCGGCTGTAGTCGCGAAATCGCATCTCGCATTCGACTCGGTGAGAGCCGAAACCTTTTCACGGAAGGTCGTATTGAGCATTGAAAAGAACCGTGGTGGTCCGTCAGGACTCGACCTCGAGTTTGAAAAGGACCTAGCGAATTTCCGCTTCCTTCCAAACGGCGGATTTGTGAACGAAAGACTTATAGACGAAGTCCTAGTCCTGGAGTAGTACACAACACCCATCACCTGCCCGTCAGTCCAATCTCAAACCCTGATCCCCGCCGTCGATGTCATCACCTAGGCGGAGCGCGACGGCCTCAACTGGCACGGGTGTCAACACCGGACTCTGGCTCTGACTAATGCGGCGACATGGAACTGACTAACAGTTCACATATTCGTGATCTAAGCCAGACTCATTCGAGCGACCTAGCGACACTCAGTCACGCTTGTTGCGGACATTTCACAAGAAATCATCTATCTGCATTATGCGCAGATAATGCCAAGTTATCTATATTGCTACAGGTTCTAGGGGATACGCCCTTAAAAGGCTACTTGTGCCGCATCGGGTAACACTTCAATATCTGCTCAATCGTGAGCAGCCAAAGATCGGAATTCATGATGTCTAGCGCCACTATTACAACTTCAAAGTGTCTCCAGCTAGCAGCGAAAGGCTGCCTGGCCGTATTGCTCATCTGTGGAGTCACCCCGCTGGCGGTGAAATCGGCAAGCGCACACGGAGGCAACGGCGATGCGGGTTACCTCCACATCTGCGTGAATCCGAAAGCGACAGGCGCAATCAAAATAGCAACGACCACTGCTACCGCAACTTGCCTGCCGACGACGTTCATCGCCATGCACATAGCTATCAATGGGGCGACGGGGCCACAGGGACTTCAGGGACCAGCAGGTCTCACTGGACCTCAGGGTCCGCAAGGCCCAGTCGGACCGCAAGGCCCCGCCGGTAACGACGGAGCAAACGGCACAAACGGACTCGACGGAGCAGCAGGCGCCAACGGCACCAACGGACTCGACGGAGCGGCCGGAGCCAACGGTCTCGACGGAGCAGCCGGCACCAACGGACTTGACGGTGCCAACGGAACCAACGGACTCGACGGAGCCAACGGCACAAACGGACTCGACGGAGCCAACGGAACCAACGGACTCGACGGAGCAGCAGGTGCCAACGGAACCAACGGTGCCAACGGACTCGACGGAGCAGCTGGACCACAAGGCCCGCAAGGCCCGGTCGGACCCCAAGGCCCCGCCGGTAACGACGG